>Ga0256844_10000044_pt1 | contig 49069 bp, 35 predicted proteins | sample MusselsmetaG_FD_189100 | JGI IMG/M metagenome (GOLD analysis project Ga0256844, IMG submission 189100) | Mussel associated microbial communities from hydrothermal vent at the East Pacific Rise, Pacific Ocean - Mussels | ecosystem: Host-associated > Mollusca > Shell > Unclassified ... | reverse complement strand
AAGACATTAGTCTCACCGATTCAAAGTAAGAAAGCCCGGTTATCGCAAGATAGCCGGGCTTTTTTATGTAAGGACGTTTAAAAAGAAGTCTTAAACTGTCAGTCAAAACTAAAACAAAAGACTTGCTAATAGCTTTGACAGACTGCTGAAGCCCATTAATGATTGTCATAATTTTGTCACAATGTTGAATTCTTATTTTTTTTCTCCTATACTCTTAGAACAAATATTAATAGGAGTAAACTATGTCTAAAAAAGATAAGAAGAAAGAAGAAAAGAAAAAAGCATTATTGAAATTAAAAAAGAAAAAATCGGCTAAAAAATTGAAAAAGAAAAAAGCCGCTAAAAAGAAAAACAAAAAATCTAAGAAATCTAAGAAATCTAAGAAATCCAAAAAATCTAAGAAATCTAAGAAATAGATAATAAATCTACTTCTATAATTAATTGAAGTTTATAGAGGTGATTATTATCTTATTTTAAACAGGTTAGCCTATCAGCTTTTAATTACCGCTAGCCTGTTTGAATAAACTGCACTTATCCAAACATTATCCCTCCCGAAAGACATACTGACAAAACTGTAATAATATAGTAAAATCCGCTTTCCTAAAATTCAGAGTTAACAAACCAGGTATTTATTATGGGTAAACCAGACGTCTCACATCTTCCTTATGAAAGCTCATTTGTTCCGGAAATCCTGAATGAAGAGCATCGAATTAAATTTGCCTGCCATCCGGGAGTGTCCTGTTTCAATGCATGTTGTAAGCAAGCAGACGTTATGCTTGCGCCTTATGATGTCATACGTTTAAAACAACATCTGCAGTTAACGTCAGAGCAATTTCTTAAAGAATATACGGTACCATGGGAAATGGATGCTGATGGTATTATTGGAGTTAAGCTGAAGACTAATGAAGATAAGCATTGCCTGTTAATGACTGATAAAGGCTGCAGTGTCTATGAAGATCGTCCGGCAGCCTGTCGATACTATCCCTTTGGTTTAATGGGAGTTAAGCATACAGAAGCTAAAACAGATGAACAAAATTATTTTCGTATAGAGGAGTTGCATTGCAAAGGGCATGAAGAAAGTAATTTTCTTCCAGAGACCAAAGAGATTACTTTAGGCGAGTATCGACAAACTCAGGGCGTTGAAGAATTTGATAAGTATAATCTTGACTGGATTCGCTTAATGTTGAAGAAAAAATCAGCAGGTCCATCAGTTGGTACACCTTCTGTTGAGAGTTTACAGGTGTTGTTTATGGCTACTTATGATTTGGATCGTTTTCAACGCTTTATCTTAAGTCCAAATTTTCAGGCTGTTTATGATCTGGATTCAGCCACTCTGGAAGAAATTCAAAAAGATAGCCTGGCTTTACTGCAATTTGGTTACCGTTTTCTGCGTCAGGTACTTTTTGGCGAAAAAACGATTGATACTAAACAGGATGCCGTGCATAAACGCTCAGAAGAACGTAAAGAATACTGGAAAGCACGTCATGATGCTGAAATGGAATATGCCAATCTAAATGATCCTCGTTATGATCCTGCGGTAATGGGTGATGAAGTGATGCGTGATGATATGCTCAAGGAGCAGATAGAAGCTGCGGCAAAAAAGAAAGAGTAAGAAGAGTATCTTATGCGGCTAAATCAGCAAACAGACTTTACCGATCTGACTAACATGAAAGTGGCTATTATTTCTGATACTCATGAGCAATTGAGTGATCAAGTCAAAGTCCTTGCCGATACCTGTGACCTGGTCATTCATGCTGGTGATATTGGTTCGAGTGCTGTGCTTGAATCGCTGCAGCCGAAAACTGGTCATGTTATTGCCGTTGCAGGTAATAATGATAAACCCTATCTTTGGGACTTTAAGGACTGGGACCTGGTTAAAAATTTGCCAGTGATTCAGCAATTACAACTGCCTGGTGGACGTGTCGCTATAGAACACGGGCATAAACATGATATGTATCTGCCTGAACATAATGATTTACGCAATGCACATCCCGATGTTCGCCTGGTTATTTATGGTCATACCCATATCCAGCTAATTGATCAGCAAAACCCTGGTTTGCATGTACTAAACCCCGGCGCGGCAGGTTTTACTCGCAATAAGGGGGGGCCTTCCTGTATCATCCTTTCAATTGATGGCGATAACTGGCAGTATCAGATGTTTAAGTTTGCTGATGAAGAGGCTTCATGATTTAGGCAGTACTTTATTTAAGTAAAAGTAGCCTATAAATGCAGATAGGCTTGAACCCACTAAAATGCCCAATCGATCATTCATAAAATTTGCTTCTGAGCCGCCTTGTTCAAAAGCCAGAGAACCAATAAACAGGCTCATAGTAAAGCCGATGCCGCATAATAATGCGACTCCATAGAGCTGTTTCCAATTGACTGACTGGGGTAATGATGCTATTCCGAGTCTAACTGCAATCAGACTAAACAACATAATTCCAATTTGTTTACCCAAAAATAAACCCAGAATAATGCCTAAGGGTATAGGTTCAAATAATGTGTTGATACTGATGCCGGTCAGTGGAATGCCGGCATTAGCAAAAGCAAATACAGGAATAATGACATAGGCAACGCTGCCATGCAGATCATGTTCAAGATTCCTTGCCGGTGATACTTCTTTTTTATCGCTTTTAAGAGGAATAAAGAAAGCCAGAAGAACGCCGGCCAGGGTTGCATGTACTCCAGATTTTAATACTGCTACCCATAAAACAACGCCGACAAGTATGTAAGGCGTTAAAGAGCGTATATTTCGATTATTTAAAAAAGCCAGGATAACAAGTGCTATAACAGCCATAATAAGACTATTGCTGGATAAATCACTGGTATAAAAGATAGCAATGATAATAATGGCTCCCATATCATCCATAATGGCCAGTGAAACGAGAAATACCTTTAAAGCGATAGGTACTCGTGAGCCAAAAACAGCCAGAATGCCCAGTGCGAAAGCAATATCGGTTGCGGCGGGAATGGCCCAACCTTTAATGGCAACTGGATCATGCCAGTTAAATGCAGCGTAAATTAATGCTGGTGCTAACATGCCGCCCACTGCAGCAAAAGAGGGTAATATAATTTTTTTTGTCTCGGACAGTTCACCTTCAAATATTTCACGCTTGAGTTCAAGACCGATCAACAAGAAGAAAATAGCCATTAGGCCATCATTAATCCATAGTATTAACGGCTTAGCGATATGCAAAGAAGCAATACGGATCTCAACGGGTATATCAAGAAGTGCTTCATAAAATGTATATAAGGGAGAATTAGCAATAATCATGGCCGAAATAGCAGCAATCATTAAAAGTATGCCGCTGCTGCTTTCACGCTTAAATAAATACTGGCAAAAAATTAAAATATTATTATGCATGCTTATAATTTATTAATATTGGACTTGGAGTGAATAATAAAGGTTGTTCATTTTAACCTTATTCTATGCAGAAACCAAATAACTATATCTATGACTTCCTGGGCTTATTATGTGGTGAAAGTGATGTATTTTTAATACGCCGCTTGTTGAACATCTGATTTATTGAAATTGATACATTGTTTATAATTTTCCGTGGTAAATAGAGTATAATTATTTAGCTGAGTTATGCTATTATTAGCACTTATCCCCAGTATTGCTTACTTTTTAATCCTATGGACTTTTATTATGATACGTACAAAATTAATTTTATTACTCGTTCTTGTTGCTACTCTTTCAGCCTGTGGCGGCGGCGGTGCTAAAGTGCAAAATACTACCACCAATACCACTATGGGTCGGGAGCTGATTGACCTGGATGAAAGTTATAAAAAAGGTCTGTTAACGGAGAAAGAATACAAAAAGGCTAAAAAAAACATAATGGGCAAATATAACAACTAAATATAACAACTATTAAGCTGTTAACGCCTTCTCCTGCAGAGTGAGATTATTAATAGCAAAAGTCCTATTTATGGATACAAACTAACAGGAATGTATTATGCGTAAACTCGCCTATTTAATAATTGTTTTATCTATGGTCTCGCTAATTGGGGGCTCGTTAACGGGCTGTAGTGCAAATGTTAAGACATTTAGTTCCACTAAGAGCCTGGGTGATCAGCTTGAAGATTTACAAAAAGCTTTCGATAAACAGGCAATTAGCGCTCAGGAACATGAGAAAGCCAAGCAATTACTGATTAATTTTTATCGCTAGATAATCTGCTGTTTTGCCAGGCTGTTTCAATGGCCTGATTAAATTCTGTGCTACTTGTAATTGTTGACTGAGTAATAAGGATTTGTTCAAAAAACAAATGTATTTTTTTACTGGTATCATTAATGGGCTGACCCATCCATTTTTTTTGTTTTATTTCTTTTGATAGTTGGGCATAGGTGAACGCAAGCATATTATAAGCACTATTTATTTCCCCCTGCTGAGCACGGAGTTTAATTTTACGAGTGATCGTCAGGGCATGAACTTTCATATCAGCTTCATCTTTTGCCTGTAATAATTTCTTTTGAAGATGAACAAAATCTGTTTGTAAAAATGCTGCTTTTGCTTTACGACGCGATATTTTTTTTATCTTCAAGTTGTGTTTTGAATTTGAACTGAATCTTTGTCTGGAAAATAACTGATTGTTTTTTGTACAGCCTTTATTGGTAAACTCTATGGTGCCATCGGGTTGACGGCACTGGGATATGGTAAGCGCGATTGCAGGCTTGCTGAATAAAAAAGACAGGTAAAGAACAATGAACAGTGTTTTTATCATAGAGTATGGCCTGTACAGAACTATTATATATATGATAGTCGTTTTGAGCTATAGTTATTATAACTGAAATTCAGATATAAATTCATAAACTGTATCATAGTTCACGAACTGGATGCCTGACTAAGAGGCTATAGTAAGTTGTCATTTGAGGTAATATGGCAGTAGAAAATAAAAAAATACTTGCACAAAATGTAGTGATTGGCATGTATGTATCTGCTTTGGATCGTCCCTGGATCGAAACAGATTTTCTTCTGGAAGGCTTTTATATTGAAAATCGTTATGATATAGAAAAAATTAAAAAATTATGTGGATTTGTCTATATTGATGTTGAGCTGACAAAAGAACGTATCACTATTAATATACCCGAACCCTCACTTTTTGCAAAAATCAAGACGATTGCTAATACCGATGTTAAAGATATTAGTTTTACTCGAAAGGCACAGCTCGTTGCAAATACCCGCATTCCTAAGCCGGATACGCATTATGAAAAAAGTACTTCTTTTTCGACTGAATTCCGCACCGCTAATCAATTATATAAAGATATCACCATTACTGCTGCTCAATTATTTGCTGATGCCAGCGCACAAAAAAATATTGATTTAAGTAGTGTTAAACGTTCAGCTACGGCTGTAGTTGATAGTGTTGTACGAAATCCAGATGCCTTTTTGTGGTTAACCCGACTACATGAAAAAGATACCCATTCTCACCATCGTTCTTTACGAACCTCAATATGGGCGATTGCTTTTGCCCGTTATCTGGGTCTGGAGAAAAATAAACTCAATAATTTATCGACAGCATTATTGTTATGCAATATTGGTAAGGCAAAATTACCAATCGAATTGTTAGAGCATGAAGACAACTTAAATGAACAAGAATTGCATGCCTATCAGCAGCATGTAGAATTAACTCTTGATGCACTTAAGATCATGGGGCGCACGCCACAGGCGATCATTACGATTATTCGAGCTCATTGTGAGCGCTATGATGGTTCTGGCTATCCACTACAACTCATGAGTGGGGAAATTCCTTTTTTAGCGCAAATAGCCGGTATAGTGAGCTATTATGAAGAGATCACTAATCGCAGGGTGCAAGAAAATTCGCTTGATCCTACCCGAGCGGTAGAACACCTTTATAGCCTGCGTAATATTAACTTCATGTCTGATCTGGTGGAAGAATTTATTTGCTCCATTGGTATTTATCCTGTGGGCTCGATTGTTGAATTAAATTCTCGTGAAATTGCAATTATTGTTGAACAAAATAGTCAGAATCAATTATTACCTAAAGTGTTAATACTTCGTGATATTAACCGAGAGCCGGTTAGTGTGTTTAAGCTATTAAACTTGTATGAAATTAATCAAAGTAATGATAGCGTGACGCCCAAAATTATTAATACCTATCCTTTGGGTACTTTTGGTATTAATGTTTCAGAAGTAACCAGTGGTCTTGATAGAGCCACAAAAAAAATATCTATGGGTAAAAACTGGAGTTTAAAAAATATATTTAATAAGGTGATATCGTGAAAAAAATATTTATTCTGTTGCTAAGTGTTTTTTTGTCTGCCTGCCAGTCTGGCATTATGTCGCCTATGATAGAAACACAGGGAGTTTTTAAAAATATTATTAGCGAACCCTCCTTGAAAATTACTCAACGCATTGAAGTGTCTCCAAATTCAGCAAGAGCTTTTTTACAAAATGGTGAACCGATTTCTATGGGGCAATTGAATTTGTATGATATTAATTGTGAAATAGAAATCAATACAGTGAGCGAATTACGGCAAATTATTAATCCTGGAACCTTTGATATTCGTGCCATTATTATTGATGAGAGTCCAATTGTATTGAGTCAGCCAATCAGGCTTGCGGCACTCAATTACACCTGGGTAGATAATTCTCCAGTGGATATTAAACGCTATTATCGCTTCCGCTTGTCGGCCCGAGAGCAAGCGTCTGGCTCACAGGTGCGTTCGGTTACTTGCCGTGGCGTTCAGGATACGCCCTATGAAGCAACTTTGCCAACAATGGAAGAAATGCAAAAGGCCAGTGGTGGCTATATACTATTTAACTTATAAACTGAAGTCACATTGCTTGCTGCATATAAAATATCAGTTTATACTGCTCAATTTTTACTCGGTCAATAGTAGGGATATTATGCAATATAAAAAAATACAAATTTTACTGATAAAAACAATGCTGCTTTTAACTTTATTTATATTCAGTGGTAATCTACTGGCAGTGAATATGCAATATTTAAAGTATAGTCCGGTGGCTGCTTTTACCAATGAAGACTTCTTAATGCTGCAGGAAACAGCTGTGAAGGCACTTAACTCTAACCAGGATGGCCAGGTCAGTATGTGGAAAAATATTGAAACGGGCCATAAGGGCAGTATTACACCATTGAATTCATCGACAATTGATGGCATGCAATGTAGAAAAACAAGAATCTCTAATGCATCACAATCGGGTATAGGTGAAAGCACATTTGTCTTTTGCAAAAATAAAGATCAGTGGAAAATTTTAAAATAACAGGTATAAAAATGAATAAAGTCAAATTCTTCTTTATGGTATTGTTGCTTTTATCAGCAATACCAACTCAAGCACAAAATATTTCTGTGGTGGTTAATATCTGGCCACCCTATGTTGACGCTGCGTTACCTGATGATGGTCTGGCAATGAAAATTGTTAAAACTGCTTTTAAGCGATCAGGTTATACACCTGAAGTTAGAATTGAAAAATGGGAAAAGGTTCTGACCGGTTCAAAATTGGGCGTTTATGATGTAGTTGGAGCTATCTGGAAAACACAGCAAAGAAAGGGAAAATTACTTTATAGTAAGCCTTATTTAAACAACAATATTGTCCTTGTTGCCCGTGCTGACAAGCAGATTAAATTTAATTCGCTTAATGATCTTCGAGGTTTACTGATTGGTGTGTTAAAAGATTATGAGTACGATCCAAAATTCATGAAGGATGCGCATATACTTAAGTTTCAGGCTAACCGACTGACTCAAAATTTAATTGCTGTACAAAATGGTCAGCTTGATGCTGCTGTAGCAGATAAACGTCTGGCAATGTATGAATTGAAACATTTTATGGGTGATAATAGTAAACACTTTCAGTTTTTAGCCAAGCCCTTAAGTTCACGTCAACTTTATATTGCTGCTCCTATTGAAAATGCAGAAAGTAAAACTATTATTAGTAAATTTAATCAGGGGCTGGCAGCCATTAAAAAAGACGGTACCTATCAGAAGATACTGGATGAATATATTTTTTAATAGAGCGTACAGCGTTGAGCGGCTGCATATAAGTTATAAGCAGCCGTCATAAAAAAGCCCGCCCGCGTTTTTCGGGTGGGCTTTTTTGGCTCTTTCTAAACGCTCAGCGCTGAACTGAACGCTGATTTTCATCTTACTTCGCGATTTTATTCAGCTTTTCTGCAGGAATAATCTGACCGTTTAAAGCCGAGTCTGCTGCTGAGCGACCAAAGGCGACCGACATCAGAGTGGAGTAGTAGACCACCGGGATATTAAACTTGGTGCCGAACTTCTCATTGATTTTGTCCTGATAGACTTCCGTGTTCATCTGACACACCGGGCAGGGGGTGACAATCATATCGGCACCGTGATCCATGGCCGATTCGAGAATAGGCTTAATCAGATTAAAGCTCTTATCCGGCTCAGAAAAGGCTAAGGCACCGCCGCAGCAGGAGACTTTCTTCTCATAGTCGCGTATCGGCTCAGCACCGACTGCCGCGACCATATTGTCCAGGTATTGCGGGTTCTCAAAGGATTCGCCGTCAATACCAAAAGGACGGTTGGTCTGACAACCGACATAACCGGCAATTTTAATGCCTTCTAAAGGCTTTTTCACCTTCTCGGTGATTTTAGCCATACCGATATCTTCGACCAGTACTTCCACCATATGACGGATGTTCTTGTCGTTTTTCATCTCCAGCCCGGCTTCTTTAAGCGCCAGTCCGGTGCCTTCTTTGATTTTTGTGCTGTGGGCAATACGCTCAGAGGCTTCACGGGTGGCCAGCCAGCAGGCAGCACAGGTGGCGACAATGTCCTGCTGAGGGTGTTGTTTCTCAGATAGGGCAATATTACGTGCCGACAGGGATATCCGGGGTAACTCACCGCCGCCGGCATAACCGATGGAGGCGGCACAACAGTTCCAGTCATCAATGGTATTGAGTTTGATGTCCAGCTCTTCACACATGGAATTGACCGAAGTCAAATAGTTCGAAGAGGAGGCCCCGGATTGTGATGAACAGCCAGGGTAAAATGAATATTCTTTTTTATCAGACATGGTATTTGCTATCCTCTACTTACTATTGGCTTCAATGGCACTGCTTTCAATTTCGGCAGCCTTTTTCAACATGGCATGAAAACCGGACTTGTCTTTAACACTATGACCACCCCAGGCTTCATTAATCGCCATACGCTTGGTCTTTAACATGTTCAGACCCAGTTTCTGATTGGCCATCGCAGTTTTAACGCCTTCCCCAAAGCCGTTCATGAAGTACAGGCTAATGCCCAGTTTCAACTCATTGACGCGACCCTTGCTGGTTAAGTTGTTCCAGAATAACTGGGCAAACTTGGCCGTGGGCTGTTGCTGCGGCACCAGATTCAGACGCTTGGCATAGGTGGCCAGACCGTGCATGATATGGGTAATGGGTAACTCACGTGGGCAACGGGCAATACAGTTGTAACATGAGGTACACATCCACATGGAATCACTTTGCAGCACTTCATCCCGTTTGTTGGCGCGTATCATCATAAAGATTTTTTGTGGGGTGTGCTCCCAGTGAGGTCCCATGGGGCAGGAGCCCGCACAGACACCACACTGCATACACATTTGCACCATATCGCCTTCTTCGACGTTATCGATGACTTCTTTTAAGAAGTTGCCCTTGTACTTAGTGGCCAGGGCTTGGTTTAAATCACTCATTTATACTATCTCCTTGAGGAGAGTGAGGCACCATGTACAAGGTGCCTCACTCCCTGGCTGTTTAGAACTTGAAGGGGCTCATGCCAATTTCATCAATGGTCTTGGCCATATCATTAATCAACTCCGGTACCCGCTGAATATCGGTAATGGCAACTTCATGAACCGCCACCCGCTCTTCTTCAAGGTTCAATGTCTGTAAAGTATCAGCAATCTTGCTCATGCGTACATGGGCCATTTCTGAACCTTTAACAAAGTGACACTGATAATCATCACCTTTCTTACAACCCATCATGACGACACCGTCATAACCGCTGTTTAAGGCATCGGTTATCCAGATGGTGTTCACCGAGCCTAAGCAACGCACCGGAATGACCCGGACAAAGGCGGAGTATTCAAAGCGATTCTGTGCGGCCATATCCAGCGCGGGATAGGCATCGTTCTCACAGGCCAGGACGAGTAGACGCGGCTTCTCATCAAACTCATCGGGGATATCACAGGCTTTAATCTGTTGACCGACTGAATCAATGGAGTAGTTCTCAAAGGAGATAACGCGTACCGGACAGGCACCCATACAGGTACCGCAGCGACGACAACGGGCTTCATTGTATTCAGGATAGCCTTTCTCATCAAAGCCAATGGCGCCAAAGGGACATTCCATCATACAGCGTTTACACTGCGTACAGCCTTCCTTGCGGAAGCTGGGGTAGGATAAGTCACCGGCACGGGGATGTGCGGCCATACCTTTGCCGGCATTTTCAATGGCCTGAATAGCTTTCATGGTGGCGCCGGTGGCATCTTCCTGGGCCTGTTGTGTGTCCATAGGACGTCTTGTGGGTCCTGCGGCATAGATACCGGTACGACGGGTTTCATAAGGGAAACAGATAAAGTGAGAATCGTTAAAGCCGGAGACTAATTGCGGTAAGTCTGAGCCCTGACGGTATTTCAAATTCAGGATAGATTCGACCGGAATCGCGATTTCATCGAGAATTTCCTGAGGTACTTCTTTTTTCTCTGCTTCCAGCTGAACCTTTTGTGCGCTCAGTTCATCTTCACGCTCATTGTTACGACCGGAGTTAGGTATCATACCGGTAGCCAGTACGACTAGGTCGGCCTCAATGCTGTCCTCTTCATCCAGAATAATGTCCTTGAATGACACTTTAGCGTCTTTAGACACAGCGGCTACCGTGCCTTTGCGGAAGGTGATGCCTTTGTTCTGACCGCTGCGGTAGAAATCTTCGCCACCGGCACCGGGCGTACGTAAATCGCTAAACAGAATCGTGGTCTGGATATCAATGCTGCTGCCCTGTGCGGCGGCTTCGGCATTGTCCTTTAAGTACATGGCCTGTTTGATACTGGTATTACAACAGTGACCCGAGCAATAGGATAAATGACCTGCTTTGTCGCTGCGCTGACCGGCACATTGAACAAAGACCACGTTGTTCACTTCCTTACCGTCAGAAGGGCGCTTAATCGGGCCGCCATCGGCGGCTTTGGCCAGAGCTTCCATTTCCAGTTGAGTAATGACATCAGGCGCATCTGCGTAGCTGAATTCACTCAGTATATTGGCATCAAACTCAGTCATGCCGCTGGCCTGAATAATCGAGCCGCAGGAGACTGTCTGACTATTGTCAGCGGAGCCATCAGCACCCACAGAAGTGATTTCGATATCAAAACGTCCGGGTGCACCATCCGAGCTGCTGATGATGGAATTCAGGTAAATAGTGACCTTATCATCGCCTTCGAGCATCTCAATCATCGTATTGACACCGGTGTCTTCGGGATCGGCATAAGGGGCGCGAGTGGGTGCACGCTTATAAAGCTGTGCTGCCGTGCCGCCCAGGGCATCGCTTTTTTCGACCAGCGACACCTGATAACCGGCACGCGCAGCTTCCAATGCGGCGGTCATTCCGGTGATACCACCACCGACGACCAGGACATGGCGATTAGTGCCTTGCTCTTCAGACGCCTTAGGGGTGGATATAAACTTGATTTCAGCACAGCCCATGCGTACGTAATCTTCGGCCATTTCCTGGGTGGTTTCCTGCGATTCATCGTCATCAGGGCGCACCCAGATAACGCCTTCACGTAAGTTCACCCGTGAGGTCGGGATACCGGCAAAATTAAAGGCATCGGTTTTTGCACGACGTGAACAGGCGGCAATCACTACGCGATTGGCTTCACCGGAGTCAATGTCGTCCTGTATCATTTTGACGCCTTGTGCGCCACAGAGAAAATCATGGCTCTTTGCTAAGGCCACACGACCTTCGCGGGTCGCTATCATTTCGAGTTGGTCTGTGTTCAGGCGGTTGCCCAGGTCACAGCCCTTACATATATAAGCACCTGTTTTTACTTCATCAGCCATGGTTACTTAGCTCCTGAAACTTGGTTAATCACTTGGATGGCGCGCAGGGCGCTTGCTGTGGCACTTTGTACCGCACGGTTGACATCCAGGGCATCTGAACTACAGCCGGCAGCAAAGACTCCGCCGTTCTTTTCGTCCATCTCAATAAAGCCTTCTTCGTTCAGTACGATGTCGACCGGGAAGTCGCCCTGATTGACGCTGGGCTCCATGCCCACGGCGAGTACGACCAGGTCGTATTCATTGGCATAGCGGTGATAACCTTCCGTGTCGACACCATTGAGCACCGGGTTGTTGTTCTCGGCTTCGGTGACGAAGGCAACTTTGGATTTGATGAACTTGACGGTCTCATCTTGTTGTACTTTCTGGTAGAAGTCTTCAAAACGGTCAATGGCACGAATATCAATGTAGTAGATATCTGAAGTACCATCCGTGATGTTTTCCCGCACGTAGTGGGTTTGCTTTAATGAGGCCATACAGCAAATGCGTGAGCAATGCTTGAGGTAGTTGCGATCACGTGAGCCGGCACACTGAATAAAGGCAATTTTTTTCGGCTGTGCACCGTCAGAAGGACGAACTACTTTACCGCCGGTAGGGCCCATCAGATCGTTCATACGTTCAAATTCGACATTGGTGATGACATTGGCAAAGCGGTCATAGCCATAGGGTTGAATTTTATTGGCATCATAGGGGCGCCAGCCCGTAGCCCAGACCACGGCACCGGCTTTCAGATCGATAGTTTCTTCGACCATATCCAGATCAATGGCGTCTGCCGGGCAGGCCTCTTTGGCTTTAGCGGCATCGTCGGTACCGATGATGCGCTCATCCAGCAGATAGGTCTGTGGATAGGCATTGTTGTAGGCAATGTAAGCGCCTTTGCGCTTATTCAGCCCGTAGTTGAATTCGCTGTCAAACTCGGCTTGCACGGCATCACCACACTTGCCACAAGCGGTACAGTTGTTGTTGACATAACGCGGCTTGAGCTTCACTTTGATGCTGTAGTCGCCTTTGTCGCCACTGATATCCGTCACTTCGGCCAGGGTCAGAATGGTCAGGTTAGGATTGCTTTTGGCTCGACGCTGGTTGATTTCCATACCACAGGTAGGATGACACAGCTTAGGGAAGTATTTGTGTAGTTGGGTAACACGGCCGCCTATATAGGCATTTTTTTCAACCAGTATAACCTGCTTGCCAGCTTCTGCAGCTTCTAATGCAGCACTTATACCGCTGATACCGCCACCTACGACCAATATGGTCTCGTTGGTTGCAACAATATCCGACATCGAATTTCCTCCACGGAGCGGATTGATAAAATATAGCGCATAAGGATACCTGTTTTTATTGTTTTTTTCTATGCTAAATCAGCCTTTAGTGGTTGTTTTTATGACTTAAAACAGAATTGTTACGGTTTATTATTAAGTAATGAGAAGTGTTATTATTTAAACTAAAAAACAGGGGTATTAAATGCTCTGGATAATTGACAAAAGTCGGAGTCAAATATGAGTATTTGACTCCGACCCTAAATTCCTTTAAAACACCCCCATATTATCAAGCTACAATTAAAAATGTCTGATGAAAAAACACAGGAATAGCTAATGGAATCCGTTAATCAGGAAATTTTACCGGAAAATTATTTTATTAAAGATGAACCTTATTATGAACCGGTAGCGGATGAAATTGCTATTTTTTTAGCAGCCTATAAAAATAAATTGCCGGTATTGCTAAAGGGACCCACCGGCTGTGGTAAAACCCGCTTTATGGAGCATATGGCCTGGCGTCTGCAGCGGCCATTGATAACAGTTTCCTGTCATGACGATCTCACGGCATCTGATCTGGTCGGGCGCTATCTTATTACCAATGGTGAAACAGTCTGGGTGGATGGCCCACTGGCAAAATCAGTACGCTCAGGTGCTATTTGCTATCTTGATGAAGTAGTTGAAGCACGTAAAGATACCACTGTAGTGATTCACCCACTGGCAGATGATCGCCGGGTTTTGCCCATGGAAAAGCGAGGACTGGTACTTGAGGCTAAGGATGAGTTCTGTCTGGCTATGTCCTATAACCCTGGTTATCAAAGTGTTCTTAAAGATTTAAAACAGAGCACTCGTCAACGTTTTGTCGCGCTTGAATTTGATTATCCTCAAGCTTCTATAGAACAAAAAATTGTCGAAAAAGAAGCAGTCATTGATGCTGAGCTGGCCCATAAACTGGTTAAATTTGCTCATATGACCCGTAATTTAAAAGGTAGTGGCCTTGATGAGGGGGCCAGCACCCGCTTACTGGTCCATGCCGCCTTGTTAATTAAGGAAGGTATTGATCCGGTGGCTGCCTGTAAGGGCGCTATTGCTCAGGCATTAACCGATGATGCTGAAATGCTCTCTGCTATTAATGAACTCAGTGCCTCACTGTTTTAAGCGCAGATAATACAATTTGAATGCTAATTAATCCTTAACATTGAGCTTTTATGGCCATAATATGCCCAAACTCCAACACTTACTAAATGCTGACGAACTGGAAGAATGTCTGGATCAATTTCTTGATCCGGTGCTGTCTTTTCGTCGTTCTGCTGCTGCACCGGCAGAGCAAATGGCAGCTTTAAATGTTGATGAACAGCAGTTTGCCCTGCATTGGGTAGCGATTATTGCAGCAACTAATGCTGAATTTGCTTATCAGTATGCGACTTATCTTTCGACTGCACTGGACTGCTTAAAACATGATCTTGAAGCATTGCGTAGCTGGACTATTGAAGCTATGTCTGCTTATGATCAAAAAGGTTTACAACTGGCGATAAAAATATTACAAAGCAGTGAACTGTTTGCGCAAAACTTCTTTAAAAAACAGCAGGGCATTGTGCTGGATGACATACGTAAACTATTGACAGCTTTTGTTTGTGGCCTGAACGGTAGAGCATTAAAAATTGCACCGGGAGATTATTGCTATACCGACACTGAGAGCATTTTCTTACCGGAAATCATCAGTAATTTTTCATCAAAAGAAGATAATTTTTTTTATTATAAATTACTCACGGTTTATCAATGGGCACAGAACTGGTTTTCTACCTGGCATTATGACCTGCATGAAATATTATTGCACTATGACGAGCCACAGCAGGCGCAGAAATTATTTCATACTCTGGAAAGTATCCGTTTAGTCTATAAAATCAGTTATGAATTACCCGGTTTTTTTCGTCAGGCAAGGCCATATCTGAAGGATTTTTACTTACTGAAAGATAATAAACAATGGCTGACTATCCATGAAATTCTGGCCGAACAATCTGCAGGCATTGATGAAACGCTATTCTTGCTTAAGAAACATTATGGTCAATTATCTGCAGTTGAATTTGCCTTTCAGGGAGTATTATTCCCTGATAAGGTTAAGCAATTAAAACAACGCCGTATTCTAGAGCAAAAAAACTTATTTCGTGAAATGCTGGCACGTATTGCGGATGACAAAAAACAGCTTGCAGAAACTGCACAGGAACAAATAGACGTTGAGCGCCTACGGGATGAACCGGTATTTGAATTAAATTACCTTGATGATGCCGAATTTGCCAATGGTGCCAGTTTTGAATTAATCCTTGAAGGTCAGGTGATTGTACCCGCAGAGGATGTACAAAGCCTGATGAGCAGTATTTTTCAGGATGTAGGCGAAATTCCTGAAGAATATCTGGTGGCAGCCGGGCCAGGAAAATATTTGGCTGAAGCTGACAGTTCAGTGAGCAAAAAAAGTGATGATGTATGGTCAGGTATTTATCATGAAGAAGGCGCTTTTTTTTATGATGAATGGGATTATGTACGCCAGCATTATAAAAAAAACTGGTGTGTGGTCAGGGAATTAAAAGTCACGCCGGTATATGATGATTTTGTCAAACACACACTGGCGAATAATATGGGGCTGGTGAAATCTCTCAGGCGTAATTTTGAAGCTCTCAGAGGCGAAGAAAAACTACTTAAACGTCAGCTTAATGGTGATGATATTGATATTGATGCGCTGGTGGAAAGTTATGCTGAGCTGACTATGGGCATGGAGTTCAATGAACGTGTCTTTACCAAAATGCAAAGAGAGGAACGTAATATTGCAGTGATGTTTATGGTGGATATGAGTGGCTCAACAAAAGGCTGGATTAATCAGGCAGAGCGGGAGTCACTGGCCTTATTATGTGAATCGCTGGAGACTCTGGGTGATCGTTATGCGATATATGGCTTTTCCGGGACCACGCGAAAACGTTGTGAAATCTACCATATCAAACATCTTGATGAAATTTATAATGATAAGGTAAAAGCTCGTATCAGCGGTATAACGGCTAAAGATTATACGCGTATGGGCTTTGCTATCCGCCATCTAAGTGCCTTATTAGAGGAAACTGAAGCAAGAACAAAGTTATTAATTACCTTGTCAGACGGTAAGCCGGAAGACTATGATGGTCTTTATCGTGGTGAGTATGGTATTGAAGATACCCGGCAGTCATTGTTTGAAGCACGGCAAAAGGGTATTCATCCTTATTGTATTACTATTGATAAGGACGCAGGTGATTATCTGCCGCATATGTATGGTGCAGCCAATTATGTGCTGATTGAAGATATCAATAAATTACCGCTGAAAATTTCTGATATCTATCGCAAATTAACCTCATGAGAAGAGTAAACCCTATGAGTAAGAAAAATAATAAAATAAAGAATAAAGTCTATGAACAGGAATTGTTTAAGCTTCAGGTTGAATTATGCAAGTTGCAGGCATGGGTCAAACATAAGGGTTTAAAAGTTATTATTATTTTTGAGGGACGTGATGCTGCGGGCAAAGGTGGTGTCATTAAGCGTATTCTTGAACGTGTCAGCCCCCGTGTTTTTCGTGTTAATGCTTTACCTGCACCCACTGAACGGGAAAAAACTCAGATGTATTTTCAGCGTTACATTGAGCGTTTTCCCGCTGCAGGGGAAGTGGTGATCTTTGATCGCAGCTGGTATAACCGTGCCGGCGTTGAACGGGTGATGAATTTTTGTACTGATGCACAATACCATGCGTTTTTAAAACGCACCCCGGTGGTGGAACAGGCCATTGTTGATAATGAGATTATCTTGCTTAAATACTGGTTTGATGTGAGTGAACAGGTACAGGCAAAACGCTTTAAACAACGTATAAATGATCCGCGTAAACAGTGGAAATTAGGGCCTATCGATATGCGTGCTCAGGAATTATGGCATGAATACAGCAAAGCAAAAGAGCAGATGTTTCTGGCAACAGATAGCAAACATGCCCCCTGGTTTGTGGTTGATTCCAATAATAAAAAACGTGCCCGGTTAAATTGTATCAGCCATTTGCTCAGCCAGATCCCTTATAAAGAATTGCCCTACAAAAAACCAAAACTGAAGAAGCCGAAAAAAAATAATAAAAAAGCAATGAAATATGATTATAAGCGGGTACCGGAGATTATTTAATTAAGCGGATTTCTCGGGCAGTCTGTTCGCCAATGATGACCTCTTTGAGTGAATGGGGAATTTTATATTTCCCCTCACGAATGGGAATACGCCCGCCCATGACTTCGGCAAATTGTTGAGGATAGAGTGGCTGCAGATCGGGTTCAGCAAAGCCAAAGGGATAGAACGGTTCATTGTTTTGCAGATTATATTTATCAGTAGCCCCTAAAGTATGTAATAACTCATGGGTGATTATGAATTGATTACTACCTCTTTGCTGCTTATCAGCAAATAGATTAATAATGGCAATATGGCCTTTTTTCAGACCAGTTGAATGTTTTATGCCGGGGGTTATACGAGGGTCATAATAAAGTGCAAATAATTGAATCTCTGGTTTAGGCCCTTGATATTCATCACGTTGAAATGCCCAGTAACGGAATTTTAAACTCCATAACATAATATCAAAAACATTGCCCTGCAGGGGTATTTTGGGTGGATGATCATTGACGATAGGCGATAGTGCAATGGTCAGAGGCTCATCCGTATAAACTGAATAGGATTGTAGCTCCTCTTTAAAAAACGCTTTAATGGCTGCAAAATCATCGCTCTCAAGTTGTTCAATATATTCCTGTGTGTGTGCAGTATCATCACCATTAATGGGGTAAATCACCACGCGTAAGGGGTGAGACCAGTCAGTGACGCGATTATTGGTGGCCAGAGTGCCCAGGGAAACAATCAGCAATAAGAGCAAAAGTAAAAAAATTCGTAGATGTCGATGCATTATATTATTAACTATAGTGAAAAAATTAGGTGAAACAGCTTAATTGCTATTTATAAACAGGTCTTTTGCTCTTAAACTGATGAGCACAAGTTAGGTCTTTTTTATATAAATAGCAACCTGTCCACTGATAAACCTGCTGGATATCACAGTTTTTAGCCCACTTGCTAATCAGGAGCTGGACGACTCTTGCTTGAGTATCGTTTCTACAATTTTAACTGCATCACTAACAAGCAGAAACAACGTATTTGTCTTTAAAATAGCGGGTAAATTGCTCGATTTTTTCGTAGGTTTGAATTTTTCTATGCTATTGGGACCCATTCTGTGAGCCATATTTCCAGCCCAGCAGCAAATAAGTCCCTGTCAATGGCCACTGCAAAAACCGGGTTTTTTTATGGTATTTGTAGCCAATATCCTGTAAGCTACACGCCCCTCCAGCCAATCAATTAAGAGAATATCTATGAGTTTTACCTCACTGGGTTTGTGCGAACCCATCCTTCAAGCTATTGCCGAACAGGGCTATGAGCAACCTTCTGCTATTCAGACCCAGGCCATCCCTGCAGTGCTGGAAGGTAAAGATGTTATGGCTGCAGCGCAAACGGGCACCGGGAAAACCGCTGGTTTTACTCTGCCTATACTGGAGTTGTTATCGGCAGGTCCACGGGTGCGGCCTAATCAGGCACGTGCTTTGATCCTGACGCCAACCCGTGAGCTGGCAGCCCAGGTGGAAAAAAGTGTGATCACCTATGGAAAAAATTTGTCCTTATGTTCCACGGTAGTCTTTGGTGGGGTCAAAATCAATCCGCAAATGATGAAGTTACGCAAGGGCGTTGATATTCTGGTGGCCACGCCGGGGCGTTTACTGGACTTGTATCAGCAAAATGCAGTTCGTTTTGATGATCTGCAGGTACTGGTTCTGGATGAAGCGGATAGAATGCTGGATATGGGCTTCATTCATGATATTCGCAAAATCATTTCTTATTTGCCCAAAAAACGTCAGAACCTGATGTTCTCTGCTACTTTTTCTGATGATATTCGTAACCTGGCTAAAGGTATGGTGCATCAGCCGGTAGAAATATCGGTCAGCCCAAGAAATACGACCGTTGAATCTGTTAAGCAGTGGATTTGCCCGGTTGATAAAAAGCAAAAATCTGCCTTGCTCATGCATTTGATCAGTCACAACCGCTGGGAGCAGGTGCTGGTCTTTTCTAAAACTAAGCATGGTGCTAACCGGCTGGCGAAATATCTGGAAAATTATGGTATACGCACGGCCGCTATTCATGGTAATAAAAGTCAGGGTGCACGGACTAAGGCGCTGGAAAATTTTAAAAAAGGTGTCATTAAAGTATTGGTAGCAACTGATATTGCCGCTCGGGGACTTGATATTGAGCAATTACCCCATGTGGTTAATTTTGATTTGCCCAATGTGCCGGAAGACTATGTGCACCGCATCGGTCGTACAGGTCGTGCCGGAGCCACTGGCGAAGCCGTATCTCTGGTCAGTGCGGATGAATTTAAACTGCTCAGTGATATTGAGCAATTAATTCAGCAAATTCTTGAACGAGAATATATTGAAGGCTTTGAGCCCGTACATGATCTACCGGTTTCTAACTTGCGTCAGCGTCCGGCCAGGCATAATAAAAATAAGCGTACTAAGCGTCCCCGACAGGGACATAGTGATGGACAAAGATCGGCTGATAATGCACGGGGACATAAGCCTACAGGTAAGAATAAACGGCATGTCAGTGGCCAAAAAACTCATGCCTCTAAGCAATCTACTCAGCAAAAAAAATCTTCTAGCCGCAAGAAACCGGCCAGTAATGACAATCGTACAGCTGGAAATGCAGCGAAAACAAATAAAAATTATTATCGTCAGGGCAAAAATTAACTCAAAAAGCAGCTATAGTTATCTATATTGACGGGAGCTTCTTTGTTGCTAATAGGGAAATAGTTAATAAGTATGAGGAGAAGAGTTTGAAATCATTTCTCTGGGATAAGCATTTTGTTACCGGTCTGACAGATGTTGATCAGCAACATCAGCAACTGGTCGATATTATTAATCGATTCAGCAGTCATCTGGCGAAAAATGTACTTATTTTTGCTGATTTGGAAAATGTTTTTACTGAATTGACCCACTATACCCAATATCATTTTCATGAAGAAGAAACCATGATGATCAGTAAGGTGATAGATCCTCGTCATATTAATAGTCATCTGGAAGCTCATCAAAACTTCCTGCAGGAGGTGATCTCTCTGCATGAACATATGTCAGAAGATAATCCCAACTCTGCAAAATACCTTCTGGAATTTTTAATTCATTGGCTGGCTTATCATATTTTAGGAACGGATCAAAATATGGCTCGACAGATAGAAGCCATCGATACTGGTATGTCAGCTAAAGAGGCCTATGACGAACAGGAGCGTAGCAGTGATAGTTCGACAGCACCCCTGGTAGCAGCCTTAAACGGCTTATTTAATCAGGTTTCCTGTAGAAACCGGGAATTATTACTGCTTAACCAGTCACTTGAAGATAAAGTGACTGAAAGAACCCGGGAATTATCAGAAGCTAATCGTCATTTTGAAGAATTAGCACTCACTGATGTATTAACAGGACTACCCAATCGCCGGCAGGCCCTGCGCCAGTTAGGTGCTCTATGGTTAGAGTCCCTGATGAATAAAACACCTCTGGCTTGTATGATGATTGATGCCGATCACTTTAAACAAATTAATGATAGCTATGGCCATGATGCGGGTGATGAGGTACTGCGTCAATTAGCTAAACGTCTGCAACATTCGGTGCGCACTGATGATTTAGTCTGCCGTCTTGGGGGGGATGAATTTTTTATTATCTGTCCGGACACGGCTCTTCAAGGTGGTATGTATTTGGCTGAAAGTATACGCCGAAAGGTTGCTGAACTATGTGTGGCTACTGCTGATGGTCATTGGCAGGGGAGTATCAGTATCGGTGTTGCGGCACGTACAGAGGCAATGTCGGATAGTGATAATTTAATAAAAATAGCTGATAATGGTGTTTATCTTGCCAAGCAGGCAGGAAAAAACTGTGTTAAGTGCGAATTAATAGATTGATCAATGGATAATGATACGGAAATAACGGCTGAATTTCTACTTGGCCTGGGTAACTGGCTTAAGCCTTATCTTGATTTAATTGGTTCAAATTTGTATTTGCAGGCAATGCTTATTTTGTTGATTTCGCTGAGCGTGGCGAAAATCACCAGCATTATCATCACTACTGTAGTAATGCGTTTTGTGCGCAATACTAAAACCACACTGGATAATAAAATTGTGGCAGTTTTGCATGCGCCTGTTTTTTATACGGTTATCCTTATTGGTCTGGGAGCAGCGATTAACTGGCTGGATCTGCCACCACGTTTTCATGATTCGACTGTATCTATTGTAGCCACTCTGGCTATTTTTTTATGGAGTTTGTTTTTTATCCGCCTGATGCGTATCGTCATTACTTCTTTGGCTTATCGAAAAAACAATCACTCACTAATTCGTATTGAAACCTTACCCCTGTTCCTTAATTTATCTATAGTTTTTATTTCAGCTATGGCTATTTATATGATTTTTCAGGCCTGGGATATTGATATGACTGCCTGGCTGGCATCTGCTGGTATTGTCGGTATTGCGATTGGTTTTGCGGCCAAAGATACTTTGGCTAATTTGTTTTCCGGAGTATTTATTATGGTCGATGCACCGTATAAAATAGGTGATTTTATTGTTCTGGATTCAAAGGAAAGAGGTGAAGTCACCCATATTGGTATCCGTAGTACACGCATACTCACTCGTGATGATGTAGAAGTAACTATACCGAACTCCATTATGGGTAATACCAAAATTATTAATGAATCCGGTGGGCCGCACAAAAAATATCGCATACGAATAAAAGTATCAGTGGCCTATGGTGCTGATATCGATCAGGTTCGTCAGGTATTGATGGATGTGGCACTTGGGCAAAAGGAGATATGTCAGATACCAGTACCCAGAGTACGTTTTCGTGAACTGGGCGATTCCGGTCTGCATTTTGAGCTACTTTGCTGGATTGATGAACCAGTACTGCGAGGCCGCTCAATTGATGCGATGAATGAATTGGTTTATAAACAGTTTTTGGTTGAAGGGATTGAGATCCCCTATAATACACAAGACATATATATCAAAGGCTTACCCGAAAATACTATGCCTGAGCTAAAGAAATAACCAAGCTTGCTTGTCTGATGTTTTAAAAACAGGCATAATACGCGCAATTTTAAACTTTAACGATAGACACCAATTAAAAATTTAATACAGGAAAACTAATGAAAATACGAATTATCGCTGCTCTGGCTCTTGCCATGATTATTTCCCAGGGTTCAGCAATGGCTGAAGAAGATGGCTTTGTTGATGATTATGTCTCTTCGCCATACGGTGAAGTTTATAAAAACAGCTATGGCGAATGCTGGCGCTCACGTTTTGAAGACAGCACAGATAAATTAGAAGAATGTGGCTATGAAAAAGAACAGACTTTGGTGGTTGAACAAGAGTTAATTATTGCACCCACTGCTGCAACCTTAACAACAACTGTTGCTGAAGAAATTAATATTCGTGCGGCATTGTTATTTGCTTTTGATAGTGCAGTATTATCGGATGATGCCAAAGCAGTAATTGACGAGCGTATCTCTAAATACCAGGGCAGAGGTGAACTGACTTCAAATGTTGAAGTGATTGGCCATACCGACAGCATCGGACCGGAAGCCTATAATCAAAAGCTTTCTGAGCGTCGTGCACAGGCCGTAGCAAGCTACTTAGAAGCTAATACTAATATTACCGATGATAAAATTGATGCTTTTGGTCGTGGTGAAGATGAGCCTAAGGGTGATAACTCAACTAAGGACGGACGTGCGCTTAACCGTCGTGTCGTCATTATCCTTAATGGTGTGGTAAAGTAATAATCAAACTTAGATTTTATCGGCTTGTGCTAATAAGATCATAGTCTTTAATATCAGCGGCAACAATGAGTCGCTGATATTATCTTCTTCCCTGGTGTTTGCCTAAGTGCAATTGTTTAATTCAACCATTCAACCATTCAACCATTCAACCATTCAACCATTAATGCCTTTAACTGTTTGATTTTATGAGCAGAAATGATTTTTAGCTGGTAATCATCTGCCCGGCGTCGATTAGAATTAGTCAGCCTGTGATAGCTGATTAACATTGCTTTTGATTGATTGCTGCCATAATGTTTGAGCGTATCTAATTTATATAAAGTATTATTGCCTGCTGCATGGCCGGAATATTTTTTGGTTTTACATTCAATAAGATAAAAACGATTATTGGCCATAAAAGCGACATCAATTTCATTTTTGCTGCCACAGGGCAGCTCAATTTCCAGGCCTGTCATGATATCCTGAATCGATAGAGTTTCTTTAAGCTCTGATAGTTGCTGGAAAATATATTCTTCCAACCAGCCGCCATTACAAAAAAAACGATTGGCCTCATTGCTAAAATCAAGTGTTTTGCCGGTAAAATGAATAATATCTAAATCCACAAATAAGTGAATTAAATTCATAAAATTTGAGTCTTTTAAATCATTATGATTAATATGAGCCTGAAATGATTTATTGGTTTGTCCGGCATAATAATTAAATTTTGCCAATGGTTTTTGATATTGTTCGATATTTTCAATAAGCGTAAGTGCCAATTTTTTATGATTGTCTGCAATGGAAGACTGACTCTGAGCACTGATACGATAGTGTGCTTTTATGCCATAGGCCAGTAGATAATCCTTGATTTTCAAGCGATCATCAAGGTGAAATTGATGTGATTGTTGTTGTTTTAAGGGTAAAAAATGTACGATGTCAGTTTCTTTATTAACATAAAAAACAGGCAGTTTGAGCTCATTAAATATTTCATGACTGAGTAATGCTAACAATTGACTGCCGCCGGTAATATTGAGCACGACTTTGTTTTTAGTGTCTTTATTATCCACCAGTATTTGCTCAATTGCCTGCCTGATAAGCTGAGAAATATGAGGCACATTCTGCTTGTTGATGATTTCTAAAAAGCGAGTGTTGATCTTGTGTTGATTAAATATGAGTGATAGATTATGTGCTTTTTCTTTATGCCAGCGAGTATAAATTAGCAGGACATTGTCCGGTTTAAACCCCGCATGTAAAGTGGGGGTAATATTTAATTCTTCATCCTGACTGACCAGACAAACATGGGTTGTATAACGCAGCATAATGACCTTGTGAAATTATTTGATTGAGTATATTGGCTTTCTCTAAACACTTAATAAAACCTTAGTCTTTATCTTTTGCCGCTTGATATAAGCTATCGCTTAGAGAGGTTGATGAAAAATATTTAATTGCATTGAGATGCTCTTTTTTTGTCACCAGCTCCAATGCCTCCTTAATACTTACCAGTTTTCTCTGGCGCTTAGACTCTTCTGGCCAGTTGTCCAGAATGGTTTTAATGAGCAGAGGATAAATGACCAGACGACCACCTTCTTCACGTTTAAACTCTTTGCGTAATTTGCGATCAAAAATCAAGCCATTAATGCCTGCTTCTTCATAGGTTTCCAGTGCGGCGACCTGCGGTTTATTCAAGTCATCTTCCGGGTGTCCCTTAGGTAAAATCCATGATTTACCTGAGGTACTGGTAATGATCATAATATGCATTTTTTCTTTTTTAAATAAGAAAGGAAAAGCGCCAATTTGCTGCATAGTGATATTCTGCTTATTTATTTGTTGTCATTATTTTTTTGCCAACAGGGTAATAATTTCATTAAAGAGTGTTCGATAGGACTGAACGTAGCTTTTTTTCGAGGCATAAGCAAGCACAGGTTCCCGGTGCAGGCCCATACGTTCAATTTCGTTAGAAAAACTGATGATACTATTCATAAATTCAGGGTGACGTTGCTCCATATCATGAATGGTTTGATGGTGTAATTTATTTTTACTTTGTGCCATGGAAAAGAAAGGGTGAATTATTTTTTTATGGTAAGCATTGTTGTCAAAAAAGTTGAGCAATTGTTCATAAGTTCTCTCTGATAGAGTGGTCGGTATAACCGGTACCAGAATCATATCTGCAGCGTTAAACACATTTTCTGATAACAAATTAATGTTAGGCGGACAATCAAGAATAATTAAATCGTATTCATTTTTCAGTGAAGATAATAATTCTTTCAGTCGTTTCTTTGACTTGCTCATGCTATTGAGCATAATGTCGAAATTGCGAAAGGACAGATTGGCCGGTAGAATATCCAGACGTTTATAATTGGAACCTTTAATTTGTGCCAGTAGACGATTTTTTTTAGTGAAAAAATAAGCTTTTTTTTCTTTTTTGCTGGTGCCAATACGAAAATAAAAAGATGATGCACCCTGAGGATCCAGATCGATAAGCAATGTCTCATTGCCGGCTTTTGCTGAGGCATAGGCAAGGTTAACGGATGCGGCAGTTTTTCCCACACCACCCTTAATACTATAGGATGCTACAATTTTCATTATTTTTTCCTGCCTTTGATTTGCTTTCTGGATACTTGTTGAGCAAGGGTGAAAGTATCAAAAAATAGCTGGCGATTACTTTGCTCAGAAAAAACAGCCAGTTCATTGATACATTTTCTGCGCTCCCGCACTTGCATGGTATACAGGCTTGAAATTAAGCCTCCCAGAGAAGCAATGAGCATAATATCTTTTTTCGGTTTATGCTCCAGCTGGTAAAGATAATTTTTCAAGAAATCACCCTGTACGGTCAAATCATTGAACACTCCAAGTTTATCCTGCAGTGATTTTAAGTGTTTAGCGACTATTGTTATTTTTTTTGGCTTAAACATAGAGCCAAAGAAATACAATAAATAACGTAGTTTTTTACAATCGATACGGATTTTGTGAATCTCTTCATCAGCTGTTGTGGCGGTAATTTTAATTGATGATTTATAAATTTTTTTATAGGTTTTTAAAATTTTATTAACGGCGAGCTCAATGCTGGGACGTTCACTCCAGGGAGTCTCCATAGCGGAGTAAGTTGGGCTGAATAAAGCCTGTAATTGGTCTATTTCATCCCGATAAGCCTTGCTGGCTATCCTGCGGCTAATACGCCGGGCTTCTGTTTGCCGACTCTTTTGAAAGTCATTAAACATTGGAAGCAAATCATCTCGCATGGATTCCTGTAATAAATTCATATAACGTGTTTTATTCAGAATAAAAACATCCAGATCGCGTAGATAATTGGTTTCACGCGCCAGATCACCAAAGCGTTGTTTAAGCTTTATTACATCTGCCTGGGGGAAAACTTCTTTTAACTGACTGATTGCTGCCCGCACCATACGTATCGCAACACGGTAATGATGCAGAAATTCAGTGTCAATATCTTTAATGATGCCGCTTTCAGTCAGCCGCTGTTTTGCTATCATGGTGGTGACGATTGAACTCACTGCATTGCGTGCCGGCAGAGCAGGATCCAGTTTAATCTGGGGTTTAATGGTAAAAGAACGGGGAGTAAGTCCAAGAGCAGCCAATAGCGAATCCAAAGGGGCCAGGCTGGATGCAAAACCACCTAATTCTTTAATCAGAGCAATGGCCCTTGCATTTTCTTTGTGATAGCCGGTGATAGGGCTAATTCTTACCTGCCGCAATATAGGGAGCCTTGGTTGGGCAAAATCATGCATAGAAAGTAATTGGCAAAAGACCAGAATTTTACCCTCATCATTTTGCAGACTGAAGTGTTCAATTTTTAAAATGCCCTGATAAACGGCATTAAGTGAACGTAAATTAATGATGGGTTGTAAGTAATCTTTGGCCTCACCATCAGGAAAATCCCACCAAAATCGTGTCTGGGTATTAATATTATCTATGTTTAGTGCCAGTTCAGGGTCAAACAAATCCTGTTGTTGCCAGAGACTTATATGATGATCTTCATGACGTATAGCCAGTATATGATGATGATATAGATTCCATTCAAAGGTATCTAAAATAGCAAAATCTTCACTGCTTTGTTCTGTTTGTTTGACGATAAAGCTGCTTTTCAGAGTCTCCAGGAAATGTTTTTTGGTGGTCTTTTCAGGCAGAAGATAACGGCTATCAGTGACTTTGGACGTTTTCATTATTATTATTGCTCCGGCATATTTTCTGGTGACACAAAAAAATCACACTTAACTATAGCTAAATAAGAATAATAAATAAAGGAAATCAGTTGATTAGAGTTTAAATTGAATGTTAAATGTGGACTTTTAATAGGCTAAATCTATCGATTAAAGCGGTATTTGTAGTCTTTTTATGAGTGATGAAAACATAAAATATCCAAGATTATAATGAAAATATCGTCTTACTCATAAGTTAATGATTTTTAAGATTTAATTTTTATTAGAATGATAATCTTTAAGGTTAATCGTTATTTACACTGTAAATTTACTGCTATCTTGACGCTGAGAATTGACTATTGGTTGAAATTACCTGAAAATTAGCGGTTAAGCGATTATCTGATTCTACTCATAATGCTTGGTTATTTAGACGAAGCAATATATCTTTTGGGTGGTTTTTCAGGCATTTATTTTATGTAAAATTTGAAAGACAGGTTCATAATGCAAGATAACAATATTACCGACGAAAAAATTGCTTCTCAATTGCAAAAGACTCCCATTGCTATTATCGGTATGGCGTCACTCTTTCCCGAGTCCAGAGATTTACAGGAATTCTGGGAAAACATTGTCGGCAAAATGAACTGTGTCATTGATGTGCCTGCTGATCGCTGGGAAATTAATGATTTATACGATGCTGACCCATCTGCTCCGGATAAAAGTTATAGTAAACGCGGTGGTTTTATTCCTGATATCGACTTTGACCCCATGGAGTTTGGTTTACCGCCCAATATCCTGGAAGTCACTGATACTTCACAATTACTATCGTTGGTGGTAGCCCGGGATCTGATTAAAGACTGTGGTTATGTAGACGGGGATTTTGACCGGCAAAACACCGGTGTGATTCTGGGGGTTGGCGGTGGGCAAAAATTAATCACACCTTTGGTCTCGCGCTTACAGGGACCTGTCTGGGAAAAAGTACTCAGAAGCAGTGGCGTGGCTGAAGCTGATATCCAGATCCTTATTGAAAAAATGAAAAAGGCCTATATCCCCTGGGTTGAAAATTCTTTCCCTGGAATGTTAGGCAATGTTATTGCTGGTCGGGTAGCCAATCGTTTTGATTTAGGCGGCACCAATTGCGTAGTTGATGCTGCCTGTGCCGGTTCTCTGGCGGCGATGAAAATGGCTATCAGTGATCTGCTGGAATACAAGGCCAATGCCATGATCACCGGTGGTGTTGATACCGATAATTCGCCCTTTATGTATCTGAATTTCAGTAAAACACCGGCTTTTACTGATGGTGAAGAGCCCAAACCTTTTGATGAAGATTCTCATGGTATTGTCATTGGTGAGGGTGTGGGTATGGTCATGCTCAAGCGTCTGGAAGATGCTGAACGTGATAATGATCGTATCTATGCGGTGATTAAGGGAGTCGGCTCGTCCAGTGATGGCCGTTTCAAAAGCATCTATGCACCACGTTCCAGCGGTCAGCGAGTGGCTATTGATCGTGCCTATGAAGATGCTGGTTTTGATATGAAAACTGTGGATTTAATTGAAGCACATGGCACCGGCACTAAAGCCGGTGATGCGGCTGAATTTGATGGTTTAAAACTGGCCTTTGACTATGAAGGGCATGAAAAACAGCATATTGCCCTGGGCAGTGTGAAGTCGCAGATTGGCCATACCAAAACAGCAGCAGGCTCGGCAGGTATTATTAAAACTGCACTGGCGCTGTATCATAAAATTTTACCACCGACCATTAATATTGATAATCCTAATCCAAAACTGGGCATTGAAGATTCATCCTTTTATTTGAATACAGATACTCGGCCATGGATTAATACCGCCAAAACACCGCGTCGTGCTGGTGTCAGCTCCTTTGGTTTTGGTGGTAGCAACTACCATTTTGTGCTGGAAGAGTATCAGCCGGAAATGAATAATGATTCAGGCAAAGACTATCGTTTACATGATGTTCCGCGTTCGTTTATTGTTCATGCGGAAAACAATGATGCTCTATTAGCCAAAATTCAGTCCTGGTCACAGGCTCTTGCTAATGATGGCAGCGTCCAGCAATACTATGAATTCGTCCAGCAGGCGGGTAATGATAATGATATTCCCAGAGCGGATGCCCGCTTAGGCTTTGTTGCCCTGGATCAGGGTGCAGTGCTTGAATTACTGAACAAAGCGACTGAGCAATTACAAAAAGAGCAGGCTGAGGGCTATAAAAAAGACAGCTGGGATCTGCTTAGCGGTCTGCACTATCGTGCTCAGGCTTTGCCCGAAGATGCCAAGGTCGTGGCCTTATTTTCCGGTCAGGGTTCGCAATATCTGAATATGTGTAAGGATCTGACGGTTAATTTCCCCGCTATGCGTGATACCTTTGCAGAAATGGGACAGCTGTTGCTGGGTGATAATGATACGACGATTACCCGGGTAGTGTTTCCAGAAGAAGCTTTTACGGCACAAGCGAAGAAGGAGCAGGCAGATAAGCTCAAACTGACCCAGTATATTCAGCCGGCAGTGGGAGCAGTTAGCGCTGGTCTGTACAAAATGACCCAACAGGCTGGTTTTAAACCTGATTTTGTGGCCGGTCATAGTTATGGTGAACTGACGGCATTATGGGCTGCAGGTATTATCAATGATGATGATTTCTATAGCCTGTCACGAGCACGAAGTATCGCCATGGGTACACAACCTGAAGAAGGCTATGATGCCGGTAGTATGCTGGCGGTTATGGGTGATGCTAAAGCCATAGAAAAAGCCATTAAAAACTATCAGGGTGTTGCTATTGCTAACTATAATTCACCTAAGCAAGTGGTTTTAGCGGGGCCGACCGGAGCAATTTCTGATGCTAAGGATGGCTTGAAAAAGGAAGGCTTTTCCGCTGTTTCCCTGCCCGTATCAGCTGCTTTTCACTCACCGCTGGTAGAATATGCGCATAAGCCATTTTCTGATGCCATTGATAATATTAAATTTAGTAAGCCGCATACCAGGATCTTTTCTAATGTCACTGCTCAGCCTTATGCTCAATCGGCAAAAGAAATCAAGCAAAGTTTTAAGCGTAACATGTTGAATTCTGTGCATTTTACCCAGGAGATTAATAATATTGCTGATCAGGGTGGTGCAATATTTGTGGAATTTGGTCCTAAAAATGTATTGACAAAATTAGTGGATTCTATTCTGACGGATCGGCCTCACCTGGCGGTGGCAATGAATAGTTCACCAAAGAAAAATAGTGATACCCTGTATCGTGATGCTCTATTGCAATTAAAAGTGGCTGGTGTCGCGGTTAAACTGAAAGATGTTTATCAGCGTGAATTAGTAAAACCGCAAGCTAAAAAGAAAGGCATGAATATCAAACTTAATGGTGCAAATTACATCAGTGATGCCACAAAAAAAGCCTTTGACGATGCTTTGAATGATGGTTTTCAGTTAAGTCTGCCGATTCAGGATAATGTGATACAAGAAATCTCTGAAGAACAGATCGCTGCGATTAAGCAGCAGGCCATTGAAGAAAATATTGAGCTGATCACAGCTCAGGCTGAGGCACGCATTCAGGCGATTCAGAGTGATAAACAAAATCTGGAGTCTGTGGCCAGTTCTCAGGTTGTGACCATAAGCAACACTCAGAGTCAGACGGACTGGTTACAGGCTCAGTCGGCAACATTAAAAGCTCATGAAATGTATCTGCATAATCAGCAGGGCTATTCTCATGGCTTTTTTGACATGATGCATCATCTGGTTGATGAGTTTGCCACCAAGAACAAAGCAGTACCTGATAATATTACTCAGGGGATGTCAGAATTACATCAATACCAGCAGGATACACTCAGAGTTCATGAAAGTTATTTAAGCAGTCAGATTGAATTCAGTCGTGCTACGGGTAATTTACTGGCGGGTGCACCACTTGCTGATAATGCCAGCCAGCCTGTTGCACAACAAACTATTGCCCCGGCAGTTAACACCGTACAAACTGATACTGAGAGTAATCATGTGCCTGCTGCAAGTAAAACTATAAAGACAGCAGCGCCGGCAAGGCAAACTATAATCGATAAGCCTGTTGCTGCAGCACAAAATACAATGTTGGCAAGTCCCGTTGAGGATAATTCTGCACCTGCGCCGATAAGTCTGGATGCAGCAACCATTCAGCAGGGCATGCTGGAGATTGTTCAGGATAAAACCGGTTATCCGGTGGAAATGCTTGACCTGAATATGAATATGGAAGCCGACTTAGGTATTGACTCGATTAAACGGGTGGAAATACTCGGTGCCATGACGGCTAAATTTCCGGATCTGCCGGAGCTGGATCAAAATGATTTAGCCGAGATGCAGACGTTGAAAGAAATTGTTGACTATGTCGAATTAAAGGCCGGAGCAGTCAGTATGGCTGTCGCGCCTGCTGCACCCGCAGCCGGCAGCGCAGGTATTGATGCGGCACAAATTCAGCAGGGTATGCTGGAAATCGTCAATGAAAAGACCGGTTATCCGGTGGAAATGCTTGATCTGAATATGAATATGGAAGCGGACTTAGGCATTGACTCAATTAAACGGGTGGAAATACTCGGTGCCATGACGGCTAAATTCCCGGATCTGCCGGAGCTGGATCAGAACGATTTAGCCGAGATGCAGACCCTTAAGGAAATTGTTGATTATGTCGAATTAAAAGCCGGAGCAGTCAGTATGGCTGTCGCGCCTGCTGCACCCACAGCCGGTAGCGCAGGTATTGATGCGGCACAAATTCAGCAGGGCATGCTGGAAATTGTCAATGAAAAGACCGGTTATCCGGTGGAAATGCTTGATCTGAATATGAATATGGAAGCCGACTTAGGCATTGACTCAATTAAACGAGTAGAAATTCTCGGAGCCATGACCAGTAAATTCCCGGATCTGCCGGAGCTGGATCAGAATGATTTAGCTGAGATGCAGACGCTGAAAGAAATTGTTGATTATGTCGAATTAAAGGCGGGAGCAGTCAGTACGGCTGCCGCGCCTGCTGCACCCGCAGCCGGCAGCGCAGGCATTGATGCGGCACAAATTCAGCAGGGTATGCTGGAAATTGTCAATGAAAAGACCGGCTATCCGGTGGAAATGCTTGATCTGAATATGAATATGGAAGCGGACTTAGGCATTGACTCAATTAAACGGGTAGAAATACTCGGTGCCATGACCAGCAAATTCCCGGATCTGCCGGAGCTGGATCAGAATGATTTAGCTGAGATGCAGACGCTGAAAGAAATTGTTGACTATGTTGAATTAAAGGCCGGTGCGGTCAGTGCTGCTGTCACACCGGCTGCTGCTCCTGCAGCCAGCTCAGGTGGCATTGATGCGGCACAAATACAGCAGGGTATGCTGGAAATCGTTAATGAAAAGACCGGTTATCCGGTGGAAATGCTTGACCTGAATATGAATATGGAAGCGGACTTAGGCATTGACTCGATTAAACGGGTAGAAATTTTAGGTGCCATGACCAGTAAATTCCCGGATCTGCCGGAGCTGGATCAGAACGATTTAGCCGAGATGCAGACGCTGAAGGAGATTGTTGACTATGTCCAGCAAAAGTCTGGAGCTGATGCAGCTATAGGCGCGGCTGAATTGGCTTCTATTTCCGCATCATCTGTTATTGATGAAGCACTTATTCAAAAAAGCATGCTGGAAATTGTCAATGAAAAGACTGGCTATCCGGTAGAAATGCTGGGTTTAACCATGGATCTGGAAGCTGATCTGGGTATTGATTCAATTAAACGGGTGGAAATACTCGGTGCTATGACCAGCAAATTCCCTGAATTGCCGGAAATGGATCAAAATGAATTATCTGAGATGCGTACGCTGGCAGAAATTGTTGATTACGTTAAGTCATTAGTGCCACAGGACAGTAATATCAGTCGGGCGCTTTCTGAACAGTCACAGGCACCGGCACAGGCTGCCAATGCAGGGTCTTTTAGCACCACGGAGAGTGTCGTGGTAAAAAAGTTTTTACCACGTCCTGATGTTCTGGAATCGGAAATCAGCATTAGCGGGCGCACTTGCCTAATTACCGATAATGGCGAAAAGCTTACCTATAATACCGCAAAATTACTGCAGGCTCTGGGCTGGAAAGTGATTGTGATGCACTTACCGACCTCTCTGGTGGCTAAGGCCAGTAGTTTGCCCAAGGGTGTGCAAAGCATCAAACTGGCAAAAATGACGGATGAAGAACTGGGCAAAACTCTGGGTGAACTGAGCAGTGCGCAGACGATCAATGGTTTTATCCATTTAAGTGCCAGGCCCTCATCCAAAGGCAGTAAAATTAAATTCAGCAAGCGTGAATCCAATGTATTAAAAATGGCATTCTTTAGTGCCAAGCATTTAGCTGCTGCGTTAGGGGCCGCACCTGAACAGCCGGGGCGTAACTTCTTTATTACGGCCTCTTATATGGACGGTGAAATTGGTACCGGCGGACGCAATCGTTTTGAACTGAATCAGGGCGGCTTAAATGGTCTGGTTAAAACAGCCAATCTTGAATGGGATAATGTATTTTGCCGTGCTATTGATTTGAACCCGGAGATCAGTGATAAAAATGCAGCACAATTGCTTATGGATGAATTATTTGATCCAGACCTGTCAATTACAGAAGTAGGTTATTCAGATAAAGGACGTATGACGCTTGCCGGTGATGTCAGAGCACATGAAAAAATAAACACTGCTAATAATAAAATCACTGAACAGTCAGTTTTTCTGGTCAGCGGTGGTGCAAAGGGTGTAACAGCTGCCTGTATTATGCCTCTGGCCGAACAATATCATTGCCGTTTTATTCTTGCCGGGCGTGCGCCTTATACCGGTAGTGAGCCGCAATGGGCTAAAGGCTGTGATGATGAGACTGAACTGAAACGCCGTATTATGGATGCTTTGAAAGCAGAAGGGGAAAAGCCGACGCCGGTACTGGTTAATCAGCGGCTCAGAGCAATTAAATCAGAGCGGGAAATTGCCCGAACTCTGGCACAAATTAGTGCTGCCGGCGGCCAGGCGGAATATATCAGTGCTGATGTGACCAATAGTGATGCGCTAAAAGAAAAAGCAGCACCAGCCATTGCCAAACTGGGTAAAATTACCGGACTGATCCACGGCGCCGGTGTCCTGGCAGATAAGCCTATTCATAAAAAAACCGAACAGGACTTTAATGCGGTACTCAATACCAAAATTGACGGTCTGGAAGCCATGTTGTCGCTGGTAAATAAAGACGCATTGGAATATCTGGTAATGTTTTCTTCAGCAGCAGGTTTTTATGGTAATAATGGCCAGTCAGATTATTCTGTAGCCAATGAAATTTTAAATAAAACAGCTTATCAATTCAGACATTATTATCCAAAATGCCATGTAGTTGCCTTTAACTGGGGACCCTGGGATGGCGGTATGGTGACAGCTGAATTGAAACGTTACTTTAAAGAACGCAATGTTGAAATTATTCCTATTGATGAAGGTGTAGCAATCTTTAATAGTGAGTTGCATCAGGATAGAGCAGACACCATTCAGTTATTAGTGGGCAGTTCTATGCGCTCTGATATTGATAAAACCAATACGCCATTGCGTACTTTTTTAATCAATACCAAATTATTGCTTGAAGACAATCCATTTTTAAAAGACCATGTCATTGGTGGTAGTCCGGTACTGCCATCAGCGACAGCATTATCCTGGATGGCGAATATTTGTGAGCGTATTAATCCTTCATACCACTTTTTTGAATGTGATAATTTTCAGGTACTCAAAGGGATTGTTTTTGATAAAGCGCAGGCTGATTCCTATCAGGTAGACGTTAAAGAAGAGTCTAACGATGAAAATATTAGTCGTTTGCAAGTGACTATCTCATCTAAAAAATCTGATGGTAAAACTGTCTGGCACTATAAGGCTGATGTACTGGTGGCCAAAGAAATACCTGAAGTACCTATGTATACCCAGTCTGATTATAGTGAAACACGAAATACCACAGGTAAAACCTTATACAGTGATGGTACTTTATTTCATGGTTCATTGTTTCAGGGGATTGAGAAAGTCATTAATACCTCAATGAAAAAACTGACTTTATTATGTAATCTGAATAAGGTAAAAGATAAAGAGCAGGGGCAGTTTCCTATCAGCTCAATTAATCCTTTTGCCACTGATCTAATGTTTCAGGCCATGCTGGTATGGGTGAGAGAGCATCGTCATTTAGGCAGTCTGCCACTGAAGTTTTTAAAAGTGGTAAGTTATAAATCAATCCCCACACAGGAAGATTTTTATATTTCTCTGGATGTTGATTCTACTTCGGATACCAATATGAAAGCGGACGTAGTGATTCATGATCATAGCGGTAATATATATTCGCGGGCATTTGGTGCTGAAGTGACAGTGAGTGAAAGTCTCAACGCCATGTTTAAACCCAAGAAATAATAATGCGTTAAGTCAGGGGTCGAAATCAGATTATCATAAGCTGAATTCGACCCCTGTTTTTTTATGGTCTTATAAGTAAAGAGTTGAGTGGAGAATTATCTACATGGATAAAATTGCGATTATTGGCACAGCCTGTTTGTTTCCTGAAGCTGATACCCCGCAGGCTTATTGGCAGAACCTGCTTGCTAATAAAGATTCACGAATCAGTGCCCAGGCAACACAAATGGGTCGTGATCCGGATGATTATTTTTCACCCGAAAAAGATACCAAAGACAAATATTATTGTACTACTGGTGGTTATATTAATGACTTTCAGTTTGATGCTCAGGGGTATGCATTAGGTGCAGCACAATTACAAGGTCTTGATAATACTTTTCAATGGGCCTTATATGTTGCACGTGAGGCTTTAAAAGATTCGGGCTATAGTAAAAATAAAGCACTTTTAGCACGTTGTGGTGTGATTTTAGGTAATCTATCCTTTCCGACCAAACAATCTAATAAACTTTTTTTGCCTCTTTATCATCAGGCTATGGCTACACCCTTAAAAGAATTGCTGGCTGATAATGATTTTGCTATGGGAGATGAAGTTGAGGGTGACTTTAGCAATGGCATCGTGGCCGGGCAACCAGCCAGCATTATCAATGAGGCTCTGGAACTGGGCGATGTCTCACTGGTACTGGATGCTGCTTGTGCATCATCTCTTTATAGTATGAAACTGGCTTGTTCTTATTTACTTTGCGGTAAAGTGGACATGATGCTGGCGGGTGCGGTGAGTGCCGCTGATCCCTGGTTTGTATCCATGGGTTTTTCCACCTTTAAAGCATTTCCGGAAAATGTCATTAGCCGACCGCTGGATAAAGATTCTTCTGGCTTAAATACCGGTGAAGGTGCCGGTATGTTTGTTCTTAAACGTTATGAGGATGCTATTAATGATGGCGATAAAATTCATGCAGTGATTAGTGGTATTGGTTTATCCAATGACGGTAAAGGTAAATTTGTACTCAGTCCAAATGAATCAGGACAAATTATCAGTTATCAGCGTGCCTATGAAAATTCTTCGCTTAAAGCCGAGGACGTTGATTATATTGAATGCCATGCAACCGGCACTCCGCTGGGTGATGAAACTGAAATTCATTCGATGCAGAGCTATTTTGCCGATAAAAATGTGCACTTTGATATGGGCACCGCTAAATCCAATTTGGGTCATTTGCTCACCTCTGCCGGCATGGCCGGTATGCTGAAAATCATCCTTGCAATGAAAAATGATTGTTTACCAGCAACCATTAATGTGCGCCAGCCTATTGATTCGGACAGCGATAAAATTGCCGGCGACAAAATTCTTACTGAAAATAAGGTCTGGAAAAATAGTCAGGATAAGGCAAAGGTTGCAGCTATCAGCGCCTTTGGTTTTGGCGGTACTAATGCACATCTGATTTTGGAAGAGCATAATGCTCAGGCAAAAGAGTCTCCCCGTGATGCAAAGAGAAAAGCCATTAAAAAGAGTCATGCCAGCATTATTGGTATGGGTGCTTATTTTGGTCAGAGCCGGTCATTAGCAGATTTTGAGCAGGTGATTTATGAGGGTCGAAAAGTGCAGATATCCTTGCCCGAAAATCGCTGGCAGGGTATTGATAAAGATGATGCTATCCTCGATAAATTTGCTATACGCCCAACTTTGGCAGGGCAAAAAAATGATGCTCTTAAGCAATTTGCTGGCAATTATATTGATCAATTTGATTTTGATTATCTCAACTTTAAAATCCCGCCGGAACAGCAGGCGCCATTATTACCTCAACAATTATTAATGATGAAGGTTTTAGATGAAGCCTTAAACGATTCCTCTTTAGCGATCGGGGGTAATGTTGGTGTTATTGTTGCTATGGAAATGGATTTGGGCATTCACCAGTTTCGTGGCCGTATTGATATTGCCTGGCAATTACAGGAAAGCCTTAAAAATAGTAATATCAGCCTGAGCGAAGAACAACAGCAACAATTAACCGAATTACTTAAAGATAGTTTACACAATGCAGTAGAGATTAATCAGTTTACCAGCTTTATTGGTAATATTATTCCTTGTCGTATCTGTTCTTTGTGGGATTTTTCCGGGCCTGCTTTTACTATTTCGGCACAGGAAAATTCTGTTTTTAAAGCTCTGGAAGTGGCTCAGTTATTTCTTGACTCCGGTGAAGTCGATGCCATGGTAGTGGGTGCTGTTGATTTGTCGGGCAGTATTGAGCATATCTATCTGCATAAACAACGTCATATTAACGATGGTTTTGACTGGTCTATTGGTGAAGGTGCCGGGGCTATTGTTTTAAAACGCAGTGATCAGCTCAAAAAAGATGATCGTGTTTATGCACATATTGAATCGCTCAATGGGGTGCGCAGTCGTCGCCCGGACGATTTTTCTGAACATCTGTTACAGGCGAATAAAAATGCCCTGACAGAAGCCGGTATTGAAGCGGATAATATTGATTATATTGAGCTCAATCATTCAGGTTTGAAAAAACAGGATGAGGCCGAACTACAAATATTACAGCAAATCTATGTGAAAAATATTGAACAGCAATCTGTCCCCCGACAAAATTGTGCACTGGGCAGTGTTAAGGAAAATATCGGTCATACTTTCGCTGCATCCGGTATCGCCAGTATTATAAAAACATCACTGTGTCTTTATCAGCGTTTTATACCGGCTTTTGCCGCTGATACTATTACTGATGCAGACAAACTGGATAAGCAGTCATTTTATTTCCCGCAAACCTCACGTCCCTGGCTATTGAATGAGGGAAAATTGAACAGCCGAGATAAAAAACGTTATGCTGTGGTGAATAATATTGCTCAGGATAATACTGCTTTTAGTTTGGTTTTGTCTGACACACAGAAAATGCAAACACCGAAAAACCATTATCTGGACTCACGCTCTTTCTTTTTAGTACCACTTTGTGCGGATACCGAGGCATCACTACTGATACATTTATCGGCTTTGGCAAAGGATATGGATAATGGTGTTGAACTGAATGATATTGCTCAACAAAAAATAGCTGATTTTAAACGTGAGACAAAGAAGCAGGTACAATATCGAATTTCCTTACTGGCACATTCTATTGATGAATTACACCGGGAAATACAATCGGCAATAAAAGGCATACCTGATGCTATTGCCGGTAATGAAGACTGGTCTACGCCTCTGGGCAGTTATTTTACTCCGACCGCGCAAGCTAAAAAGGGTAAAGTTGCTTTTGTCTATCCCGGTGGTTTTAATTCATATATTGGTATGGCCAGTCATATCTTTCAGTTATTTCCTGAACTGATGGATCTGCTTGCAGATTCAACTTCCAGTCTCAGACAAATGATGCGTACTCATTATGTCTATGCGCAGACATTGCATGCACCGGATAAGAAAACCCTAAAGCAATTAGAAGCACAAATGGGTGACGATGCTGTTGCCATGTTTGAGTCCGGTATTATGAGTTCTATCCTCTATACCAAGGTGATTCAGGACTTGTTGGGGGTGCAACCGGAGGCTGCCTTTGGTCATAGTATGGGTGAACTATCCATGCTGTTTTCATCCGGTGCCTGGAGTAATACTGACTATATGAGTAATACTCTGCACTCCACAGCCACCTTCCATAATCGTCTGGTAGGTGAAATGGAAGTAGTGCGTCAGGCCTGGAATTTGCCTGCATCAAGTGCTGATGAGAAACCTATCTGGGGTACCTACACCCTAAGAATTTCCCCGGAAAAAGCTGCACAGGTGCTGGCCGAAGAAGAGCGGGTCTTTCTGATTATTATTAATGCCCCTAATGAAATTGTTATTGCCGGCGATGATGAAGCCTGCCAACGGGTGGTGAAAAAACTCAAATGGCGCTTATTTCCGGTGCCTATTAAAGATGTCGTCCATAATGAGCTGGTTAAAGCTGAATTTGATGCTTTGAAAGCACTGCATACCATGCCGACTACTCAGATTCAGGGCGTTGATTTTTATACGGCAGCAAATTACCAGAAAACCGAACTTAAAGAAGACGTCATTGGCCATAATATAGCAACCTTCTATACACAGATGGTTGATTTCCCAAAATTGGTTAATCAGGTTTATGATGATGGCGCCCGTATTTTTATTGAACTTGGGCCACAGAGCTCTTGTAGCAAATGGGTAAGTGAGAGTCTTAAAGGTAAGGAACATTTAGCCGTAGGCATTAATCGCAAGGGTGTTGATGATCATACCTCACTATTAAGAATGGCGGCTAAGTTAACCAGTCATGGTCTGGACATGGCTCTGGAAAAACTCTGTCCGGGTCTGGCCACGGCAGAGGATAATCAACAGCAAAAAGTAGCGCTGATCAAACCTGTAGTATTGGGAAAAACCCCTTTTTCCAAGGTGATTCTGAGCGATTACAATCGTCAGAAATTTAAGCCCACAGTTCATCAGAAGAAGTCAGCAGAGCATGATAATATGATCAAAAAAGATAATATCGTGCCAATCAGGGCTAAACAGAATAAACCTCTTCTTACTCAACAGCCTGAAATAATACCGACAGTAGCGGCCGAAAAAGTGCGCCTTCATTCGGATGTCAACAGAATTAAACCATCATATCAGCCCAGGCAGATAAATAATTTAATGGAAAATAGTATGCCCCAAAATACGACTGACTCATCTTCAGTGATGACTGACAGACAAACATATTCTACTGATAATATTGCTCAGGCCTATCTATTACCCGGCTATCAAAGTGAGATGTTAGCAAAAATGATTCAGCATAATATTAAGATCAGTGAGATGCATACTGATTTTATGGCAGCACGACATGATGGCCTGCAAAGCTTAACCCGCTCAATTATTAATCGCATTCATCAACCTGAAGTCGGGCAGTCTTTGGTCACTGAAGTGCTGCAAACTCAGATACAGAAAAGCACGATAATCAAAGAACGCGCACAGCAATTATTTCCCAGTGAATATAGCCAGCCGCAGCAAATTATTTATTCCGAACAGGATTTACGTGAATTTGCCTATGGAAAAATTGGCAATGTTTTTGGTCCTGATTATGATATTATCGACTCTTATTCCCGTCGGGTGATGTTACCTATGGATCCCTATTTGTTAGTGACCCGGGTAACTGAAATGCAGGCGAAAAAGGGTGAGTTTGTCCCGTCTAAAATGACCACTGAATATGACATACCGCATAATTCATGGTACTCAACTGATGGTCAGATCCCGACCTGTATCTGTATTGAATCGGGACAGTGTGATTTATTATTAATCAGTTATATGGGTATAGATTTTGACAATAAGGGTAAATATCTGTATCGCCTGCTTGATTGTACCTTAACATTTCTTGATGACCAGCCTAAGGAAGGTCAGACGCTGCGTTATGAAATTTCTATTAATTCTTTTGCCAAACACAAAAATAATTTATTGTTTTTCTTCTCCTATGAATGTTTTGTCGGCGATAAAATGATTCTTAAAATGGATAATGGCTGTGCCGGTTTCTTTTCTGATGAAGAGCTGGCAGTGGGTAAGGGCGTTATTCATACCAAAGAAGAAATTGAACAGCGTGCTAAAGTGACTAAAACATCTTTTACGCCTATTTTACAATGCAGTAAAACGGTTTTTGATGAAAAAGACATGTATTATCTGATGGCAGGTGATCTGGCCAGTTGTTATGCCAATCCTGCTTATGATAAACAGGGCAGTAATCCATCACTGCATTTTCCTTTAGAAAAAATTCTGATGCTGGATCGTATTACTTCAGTGGATCGTACCGGGGGTTTATGGGGACTGGGCCTGATTGAAGCCGAGAAAGACCTGTTACCGGATGAATGGTATTTTACCAGCCACTTCCGTGATGACCCGGTGCTTGCCGGTTCACTGATGTCTGAAGGCTGTGTGCAACTGCTGCAGTTCTTTATGTTGTATCTGGGCTTGCAGACCAAAACCATTGATGCACGTTTTCAGACCATACGTAATATTCCACAGCCTATTCGTTGTCGTGGTCAGGCTCTGCCTAAAGACCGACTGATGACCTATCGGCTTGAAGTCACAGAAATTGGTCTGTCACCTAAGCCGTATGCCCGTGGTAATGTGGATATTATCATTGATGGCAAAATTGTCGTTGATTTTCGTGATGTCTGTCTGGAATTATCAGAAAAAACTGACCAGGAAAAACAATTACTGGCTTCTGGCGGCGTCACGACTATTATGTCTGCTGCCAATAGCGTAACTCAAAGCATAATACAGGAAACTACGGCAGAAGCTTTAGACCAGGCAACTGTGATGCCTAGTCTGAATAAAAAAGACAGTCGCTTACCGAATATGCCGCCCATTAAAATTAAACCGGCCTTATTTACCGAAGAGCAGATTGTACACTTTGCTACCGGAGATATTGAAGCCTGTTTTGGTCAGGACTTTGCTTTATACAAGCAACCACCACCGACCTCGCAACATCCACCAAGGAGGCCGCCACGCACGCCTAACGGCTATTTACAGTTGATGCACCGGGTACTGGATGTTACGGGTAAACGGCATGATTTTGATAATACCACTGCCTGTACCGCTGAATACGACGTGGCAGCAGATGTCTGGTTCTGCAATGTTAACTCACACCCATCTTTTGCACCTTATTCAATGCTGATGGAAATTGCTCTGCAGCCTAATGGTTTTCTGACCTCACATATTGGCAGTACACTTATGTACCCTGATACCAATTTATATTTTAGAAACTTAGATGGTACCGGGCGCTTACTGAAGGAAATGGACTTGCGTGGTAAAACAATTGTAAATAAAACCACCATGTATTCTACTTCGGCAGTGATGAATAATATTATTCAAAAATTTACCTTTGAACTTATATGTGATGGTGAAACCTTCTATGAGGGTGATGCTGTATTTGGTTTCTTTAGTGCCGAATCACTATCGAATCAGGTGGGTATGGATAAGGGTAAAAAACTATTGCCCTGGTATAAGGAAGAAGTCAATGCCGGGGCAGCTATTATTGAACTTGATCTGAGGGATGAAGCAGCACAGGCACTGTTTAGTGCACCTGCAGACAAACCTCATTACCATCTGGCCGGCGGGGTATTAAACTTTCTTGATAAGTCATTGCTGGTGGCCGATGGTGGCAAATACCATAAAGGCTATGTGCATTCGAGCAAGTTAATTGATGCGAGTGACTGGTTCTATCCCTGTCATTTCTATAAAGATCCGGTAATGCCCGGTTCATTAGGTGTGGAAGCAATGATCCAGTCTCTGCAGGTTTTTGCACTGCAGCAGGATTTGGCAAAGGAGCTGAATAATCCGCGTTTTGGTCTGGTTGCAGATGAAGCCAAATGGACTTATCGCGGGCAGATTATTCCTGATAATAAAGAAATGACCCTGGAAGTACATATTAAGGAAATCCGCAAAACAGCCGGACGTGTGGATATTATTGCCGACGGTAATTTATGGAAAGACGGCCTGCGGATCTATTCGGTAGAAAGTATTGGTCTGAGTCTTCAGGAGGCACAATAATATGCTTATGCAGCAAAGTGCAGTGACGATTGAGGGTGTTGATAATCTAAAATTACTGGATAAGCCCTGTTATGTGATTCATGATGAGCAGCGGCTGATTATTAATAATGAAGGCTATGCGGATGTCGCAAAAATTACCGCCTATGTTCCTCCTGTGCAGGCAGAACAATTAGGCGATCCTGAGTTTAAGGCTTTTTATGGTGTTAAATATGCTTATATGACCGGTGCAATGGCTAATGGTATTTCTTCTGAAGAAATGGTGATTGCTCTGGGACAGAAAAATATTCTGGCTTCATTTGGTTCCGGCGGGCTGGATCTGCCGCGAGTCGAGCGGGCTATTAAAAAAATCCAGCAGGCCTTGCCCAATGGTCCCTATGTCTTTAATTTTATTCATAACCCGTCAGAACCGGCGATAGAACAGGGGACTATTGAGCTTTATTTAAAATATGCAGTGCAGGTCATTGAAGCAGCTGCTTTTTTCAGTTTAACGCCATCGCTAGTGTATTATCGCGCTAAAGGCTTAACACAGGATGCTCAGGGCAATATCCACATTGGTAATAAAATTATTGCTAAAGTCTCTCGCCGGGAAGTGGCCACTGTCTTTATGCAGCCGGCTCCGCAGGATATTCTTGATAAACTGCATGCCCAGGGCCTGCTAACTACGCAGCAGCTACAGTTAGCATTGCAGGTGCCTATGGCTGATGATATTACCGTAGAAGCAGACTCCGGCGGTCATACTGATAACCGGCCGCTGACGGTGCTATTACCTTCGGTAATTGCCCTGCGAGATGAAATACAGATGCAGCGCCAGTACCCGGTACAGATCAGAGTAGGTGCCGGCGGCGGTGTCGGTACACCGGATGCTGCACTGGCCTGTTATATGATGGGGGCAGCTTATGTGGTCACCGGTTCTGTCAATCAAAGCTGTGTCGAAGCCGGTGCTTCAGAGCATACACGTAAATTACTGGCTCAGGCCGGTATGGCTGATGTGGTTATGGCGCCGGCCTCAGATATGTTTGAACGGGGCATTAAACTGCAGGTGCTGAAAAAAGGCACTTTGTTTCCTATGCGGGCACAAAAACTCTACGATTTATATAGTAACTATAATAGTCTGGACGAAATACCCAAAGATGAACTGGAGCGACTGGAAAAACAAATTCTGCAAAATTCAGTGGCTGTTATCTGGCAGCAAACGGTTGAGTTTTTTCAAAAACGTGACCCTTCGATAATTGAAAAAGCACAGCAAAATCCAAAGAAGAAGATGGCACTGGTATTTCGCTGGTATCTGGGATTGTCATCACGCTGGTCTAATGCCGGAGTGGCAGGGCGTGAGTTTGATTATCAAATCTGGAGCGGCCCGGCTATGGGTGCGTTTAATGACTGGGTCGCTGCTACCTATCTACATGATTATAAAAATCGTTATGTAGTGGATGTGGCTGAGCAGTTAATGTACGGTGCTGCCTATCAGCATCGCATTCAGGTATTAAAAAGTCAGGGACTGTATTTGCCTGCACAGTACCAGCGTTATGTGCCGCAAGCACCCCGGGAATAATGTCTGTTCCGATGAACGCGGACTATAAACTGCAGACAGGTGTAGTCGATGTCTGGTTGTGCCGGCTGTCATTGTTTTTGAGCGCTGAAAATGACTATTACCCGCTTTTATCCGAGCTGGAAAAAAGCCGTGCCGAACGTTTTAAATTTGCTGTTCACCGCAGCCGTTTTATTATTTCTCATGGCTTTACCCGGCTTGTCCTGTCCCGTTATTTAAATATTAAGCCGGCTAATATTCAGTTTTCCCGGGGGGCACAGGGCAAGCCCTATGTGTATTGTAAAAGCACCGCTAACTGTGCTGTACAATTTAACCTCAGCCATAGTGAAGATACGGCAATTCTGGCGATTATGCAGGATGTGCAGACCGGTATTGATATTGAATATATGCAGCGAAAAACTGACTGGCAGGGCATTGTACAGCGTTTTTTTACAGACAGTGAACAACAGGCACTCTTTGAGCTGACAGCAGAGCGGCAAAAATCTGCTTTTTTTGAGCTGTGGACCCGAAAAGAAGCCTATATGAAGGTGTTAGGCACGGGTCTGTCTCTGGCACCCAGACAATTTTGTCTGAGCGTACCCCCGGCAAAACCCATTTTGCTGGAGCATTATTCAACCAGGTTCAAGTCGCTGAAACAGCTTGATTTCAGTAACATCCATCTGCCGGAAGGGTTTGCTGATTATTGTGCCACAGTGGCCGCCGGTGGCCGTATCAGTCGCTATTCCCTTTATCAGTTTGACTAAAGGTCTGCTACTTCTATCTTTCTACTGATAGATATTTTCTGCAAGTCATCATGTTTTTTATCCGCGCCAGTATGAACGTTGCATATGTATCTGCAGTGTGTTGCCCCGCTTTAAAAGGGTGAGTCATAAAAGATATAAGGTGTGGCATAACCGCTGATTTCAAAGTACACTTTTTTTTCACCGGCATCGACCTGGTAATTCAGGTTATTATCAAGGTAGCCATAACCATAGCGATAGTCACGAGCGGCATTGCCGGATGTGCTTTGTGCTGTCGATAGTTTATCTATTTTAATAAAACGCTTAACCAGTTTCTCTCCCATGTAGATATCCAGTACGCCATCTGTACCGGTCCAGTTCTGCAGGGAACGACTGAATTTATTCTGTGATTCCTGCGTACAGGCAGAAAGAAACAGCACGAATATGAGCAGGCTGATTATGTTCATTGTTTTCATTATTATTCCTTATACTAAGTCTTTTTTCTGCCAAAGAGCATAAACATGGGGCATGAATGGACTGTTTTATTGACAAAAGGATCATCATTATGACGAATTAAACCGCGTATGGACTGACAATGCAGGTCGGTAAATTCCCCAGACTGACGAAAATATTCCAGTACAATGCCCATGCGTTCAAAGGGGTGCAGATCATCCCATAAAGCAATAACCTTGTGTTTAAAAAATCGATCAGAAAAACTAATCAGAAAAGTGCCATCGTCTTTTAATATGCGGCTCACCTGCTGAAATATTTTGACTGGCTGGGTCATATATTCAACGCCAAAGGCACATAGCACCGTATCAAACTGCTTATCTGCAAAGGGCAGTTGAGGATGCTTATTAATATCATGCAGTGTATATTGTTTGAGGGCACTATTTTCTTTAAGTTCCTGTTCATTAAGACCCAGGCCGTAAATATCCACTTGATCAATGCTTTCGGGAATATATGAATCACTGCCGGCCATTAAGTCAAGAATGTCAGTATTATCCTGCAGGTGCTGATGATAAAATTGATTTAATTGTTCAATAGCGACCTGATCAACGATGGGCGTTGATTCAATCGCATCATAGAAAATACGGTCATCATCTTCTATTTTCCGGCTAAAGGGCATCCCCTGAGTAAAATCAAAGGGGTGTTCTGCTAATAATGTTTGAAAACCCGGACCATTGCTGGTGATGGTTTCTGCAATGTCATTACAGCGTCCACCATTTTGCTGATTGGCATCAAAAATATCGGTAATGGTAGCAGATAATTGCAGTGGAAACTGTGCCAGGGGATGGTTTAAATCTATATCCAGGCTGTCTTCTGTTTTGCCCAGCACTCTGAATGGGCGATTATCCATTTTGAAGCAATCAGCAATACCTTCAAGCATACCCCGGGGATAAAAACGTCCCACCATGGGTTCAACGGCAATAGGTCCACTATAATAGCGGTTAAACTTAGCTAATGGGATTGTTTGTATATTAGATGGATTAAATTCATCCTCTAATAATTCGCCTGCCTTATAATTAATATTCAGTGTCTGATGAAGCTCAGCCCGTTTTATCTGATAGTCAAACATTGCAGGGTAAAAATCACGCCAGAAATTAGTCTTTATGATAAAGTGCTGATCCTGATAAGTAGCGATCGTATTCTGCCATTTCAGGCTAATTAAAATACTGAGGTTTTGTCGTTCATCAATCATATAAAATTACTATTGTTAAATTTAACGGATGTGGTATATGCGTTTTATTGCACAAGCCAAAAAATGTCGGTGAGACAGAAGGGGAGAAGCTAACAAGGTGAGTGGATGGAATATAAAGCAATTAACACCTATTTAGCAAGGTGTTAATTGCTGATATGCCTTAAGTTAGTTTATAGACCTAACTTTTCTTTTATTGCATTAATAACAGCATCACTTGACGTCGCTTCAACTGTTAATAACATGCCTTCTTTGTCGTAAAAGCCGGCCAGAGGAGCGGTCATTTCATTATAGACTTCCAGACGATTGCTGATAACTTCTACTGTTTCATCATCACGCTGAACAACAGGGCCGCCACACTTGTCACACTTTCCTTCTTCCTTAGGCGGGTTAGATTTTACATTATAGATTTCACCACAGGAAGTACAGGTACGACGAGTTGTTAAACGGTCGAGTATAACATCACGAGGTACATCAATATTCACTACAGCATCCAGCTCTTCGCCCATATCGGCTAATAGTACTTTAAGCGCTTCAGCCTGGGGAATAGTACGTGGAAAACCATCTAATAAATAACCGTTCTTACAATCATCTTCTTTTAGACGATCACCCATAATGCCCATGATCAGATCATCAGAAACTAAATCACCTGCATCCATGGCAGCTTTGGCCTGTTTACCCAGTTCAGTACCGGCTGCTACAGCAGCACGCAGAATATCACCTGTGGAAATTTGAACAGAACCGTCCATTTTTGTTAATAACTTAGCAACAGTACCTTTACCCGCACCGGGCGCACCTAAAAGAATAAGTTTCATTGTGACTCCAAAAATTGTGAAATATCGAAAATAACTGGTTTGTTAAGCTATTTCGTTGTTGAGCTATCGACCATGCAAACTCTATTCAGTAAAATACTAAAAACGCATTGCCGGGCTGAAAATTTGACACGATAATATACACTTTTTCAACTGTTTTTAATAGTATTTTTTTCATGTGTTTTTATTTTTCAGCAATTTGTTAGAATAGCCCGATTAATCACTTTTGTAAGGGAAAGCCAATGCCTAAAGCCTCGGATTTAAAAAAAGGTGCCATTATTGAAATTGATGGGCAATTATTCAAAGTCAGAAATATTGATGTGCGCAGTCCTTCTTCGCGCGGAGCCAATACCTTATTTAAAGTGACCTTGATGAATATTCAGAAAAAACAGAAGCTGGTGGAAACCTATATTGGCACCGATTTTTTAAAAGAAGCCGATTGTATGCGTATAAAATTACAATTTTTGTTTAAAGATGAGCAATTCTATACCTTTATGGATAATGAAGACTATAATCAATATACCCTGAGTCATGAAGATATTGATAGTGCTGCCGGTTTATTACCGGATGGTCAGGAAGATATATTAGGCATGCTCTACGAAGGCAATTTAATCGGTATTGAACTGCCCACGACCGTATCCCTAAAAATTATTGAGACTGCTCCGGCAATCAAAGGTGCAACGGCTTCATCAAGAACCAAACCGGCGACTCTGGAAACTGGCCTGGTGGTGCAGGTGCCTGAATATCTGGCGGATACTGAAGTGATTAAGGTGAATACCAGTACCAGCAAATTCAGCTCCAGAGCCTGAGAGTGCCTTCCTACATATGGATGAGGCTTATGGTTGCCATCTTTTACCCCTTCCCTCTGGGTGAGGCCTATGGTTGCTATCTTTTACCTCTTTCCTCTAGGTGAGGCTTATGGTTGCCATCTTTTACCTCTTTCCTCTAGGTGAGGCTTATGGTTGCCATCTTTTACCTCTTCCCTCTGGGTGAGGCTTATGGTTGCTATCTTTTACCTCTTCCCTCTGGGTGAGGCTTATGGTTGCTATCTTTTACCTCTTCCCTCTGGGTGAGGCTTATGGTTGCTATCTTTT
>Ga0256844_10000043_pt1 | contig 49696 bp, 94 predicted proteins | sample MusselsmetaG_FD_189100 | JGI IMG/M metagenome (GOLD analysis project Ga0256844, IMG submission 189100) | Mussel associated microbial communities from hydrothermal vent at the East Pacific Rise, Pacific Ocean - Mussels | ecosystem: Host-associated > Mollusca > Shell > Unclassified ... | reverse complement strand
TGTCGCATAAGTTAGTCATCTTCTACCTCCCATGTAATACTCTCTGTATCTGTGTCAGGTTCTTGGCACATTTTACCTTCAGTAATAGTACAGATACCTGCTATTTCAGCGTCCCAAGGATCATTGTTATACTTAGTTTTAATAAGGTCTTTGATATCAGGATACTTAGTTTTATCATAGTTAACTGTATAGTTGTCTGTTACTGTGCATGTTACAGCAAAGTCTACGCTACTTGGTATCATCAGGCTTCTCCATCATGCTACGAGCCCATTCAGCATAAACAGTAATCTTTCCAAAGTCTTCGTAATCTTGGCCTTTGTTACGTTCATTATACTTATGTATATTGAAGGCAGCAATAGCTAAACAAGTGTTTGTATCAAACTGTTCTTCAGCCCATGCGAAAGAATCTTTACCTTGTTTATAGTGAGTGGGTTTAAGTGGGTGTTTCATAGGTGTTCCTTTTTTACTGTCTTGACAGCCTTGAGAGCAGTAGCCATTAGCATATAAGATGCCTTGTTTACCACATCCTCTACAGTAATAAGGGACGTTTTCCCATATAATTGAGTCTAAAGCATCTGCCCATTGGGTTGATACATACCCTTTTGCTTTATCTCTAGCGTAGGGCGTTTTAGCGCTCTCCTCTACTACTTCACCTTTACGTGGCGAAGTAAATAAGACTATAAAGCCGTGTTGGATATTTTTTCTTACTAGTGGATAAGGACTACTCATTATTTATCCTGTACGAAAGCGTTTACTAGAGCGAGTTCAAGAGCAGACTCAGCTATTTTATCATTATCTGTGCCTTCTCTAATTTCAGTGTGCAGGCGTAGTAAACGTCCCATAACTTCGTCTTCATTAGCTGTGAGGACAAACTCTTCTATTCTGTCTACTGCTTGTATTACTGCTAATTTAGTCATTGGGTATTCCTTCACGTCGTTTAAGTTCAGCCGTACTTCTAGCTATCACATTTTGAAGTAGTTCAGTAGGCATTTCTACTAAGATAGCCATATCAATAGTATCTACGTAGTAGCGAGCTATCTGTTGGGCCATATTCTCAGTATCGTTTATCATAGGTAAGGCAGGTACTTCAATGTATTTACCGCGTTCATCTGTTCCCGTATTATATGGAAGTTTCATTTAAACCTACCTCCATATTTTGTTTTCTTAGCCATACATCGACAGCTTCTTTTTTAGTAGCATATAGTGTATCTTCAGTATATTGATTAGAAGGACTATACGATTTACATGAGGGATCTAAAGCAGTATTTGTAAGATAGTACTCTATTACTAACCCTACACTACACTGTCTAGCGGATACATACGTTATTTTAAATACGCAGATATTTCCATTATTGAGTGCATACACCACATCGCCTTGATTGTATCTTGTTTCAATAGTCATCTTTTACCGCCTTTTATTCTTGTCTTTCCACTTTTCTATAAGTAGAAGTACTTCAGTTTTTTCTTCTGTATCCGTAGATACTCGTAAGTGATCACTTGGCCACCATGTACCATGTACGTCAAACATAAAGCCAATTAGCTTTTCATCTCTATGCACATCAAAGGCAGGATAGTGGTAATTAGGTTTAGGCTCTACTACCATTACTTGCCTTCTAGGATGTCGTTTTGCTCTTTAATCTTTTTAGCTAAACGTATTTTCTTAGCAAATACAGATTCTTTTATTTTTCCGAAACCTTCTAATAGAGCATCAGCACAGAAATAGGTATCTTCATGGTCTTGTTTAGTAGGTGTAAAACCGTGTGAGAGCGACCCCATACCCTCTGAGAAGGTCTTGTCAGTAAACCACAGGTGTTGGTAAGATGTGGAAGCTATAGCGTCGTATACACGTTCTATAATCATAGAGTAAGCTACGTTACGTTTATTCTCTTTGCCTATAGCTACTTTCATAGTATCCCACGACTTATTTACTTCCGTTCCCATTACATTGTATTCAGTACTACCTATTAATTTACGGGCTGCTTCTTTTCCTAATCGTATTTGTCGCATGAGTTTAGAAAGTTTTCTAGTGACTTCAGTACGAGAGGAGAGTTGTCCTAGCATACCATCAATAAGCATTAAGTGTAAGAGTGCAAATCTTTTATCAGGGTTCATCTACTTCTCCAAATCTTCTAATGTGTCAGCATCAAAATCGCTTAGCTCTAGGTGTACTTTTCCATGTAATCCTAGAGTATGCCCTTTGTCTATTAACTTTCTTAGATAGCTAGTAATAGCTGCTTTTTTAGCAGTAGGCAAATGTGCTTTATCCACTTCTTTTTTAATAACTGTAAAGAAATCTACTAGTGAAGTGATTTCAATAGTTTCTAGTTCCATTTTTTAGCTGTCTCTACAAGTAAGTTAGCATAAAACTGTGCTGTTTGAGAGATAATACTTTCAATCTCTACTTCCATGAATTCAGGAATTTCTTTTGCAGGAAAACAGTCTAGCTGTTCAAGGTCGTTTTTAATATCTTTATCATCAATTAGTAAATGTGTCATTTAAGATCCTTTTTGTGTCTTCTACGTAACCGTCTAGCTTCTTTACCAGGAAGAGCTGTTACTGTTGATTTCTCATCTGTTATGTAACATCGACCTGCTATAAGCTTATATTTTCTAAGAGTCTCAAAGTGGTATCCACGTTGGTCGTAGCTATCGCTTGTAGTGTGTGTGTACTTGAAGAAGTATTTAATACGTTCCCATAATGTAATTGGTCTCAAAATTAGTGTCCTTAAATTTAAATCTATTAACAGAGCCCTCTAAGAGGGGTCTATAATAGGATTAAGATAGTACATGGTGAAGCTTTATAATACCTTCAATTAGTACCCATCCAAACATCATTATCAGTACAGCAAATAAAGCTAGTATAGTGTATATAAAAGCTTCTGTGCCTTCATGGAACAAGTGTTTAGACCTCTTCTAGTTCAATCTTGACACGTACTTGTTTACCAATAACGTATGGCACCATAGTACAGCCTGCGTATGAAGGATCACGTAATTTAGCTTTAGCTTTTTTCATAGCTGATTTACCGCTAAACTCTTTAAGAGAATATAGGCCACCATTTTGTTTGAAGTATTTAGCTACAAGTGTAGGCTTTGCCTGATACTCTGTCTTTACTTCTTTCTCTTTAGTGATCTGTTTAACGCATGATGCGTCTAGTTCTAGTGTAATTTTATCTGACATAACGTTTCCTTGTGTGTTGGGGTTGGTAGGTCCTTTTTCAGGACAACTGATAGACTTAGAGATTTGTTCATCTACATAGTCTTTAGTGGCTATATTACTTGTTACTGTACTTGATGTATCGGTACAGGCTACTATTTGAGAGCCTACTGCACATGATCCATTACTGACTGATGTAGCTACTGTTTGAGGTACACGACAGTCACCTTTTTCAAATACATAATAATTCTCATAATACTCTGTAGCATTAGATGCCGTAAGAGCGTCGGAAGAGTTATCAGTGTAATAAAGTAGAGTGTGTGTTTTACGTACATCGTTCCAATATTCCCTGTACTTTTTAATATCGCTACATGGAGGACAATCAAAGGGATGACTAGCTAAACGATACCGTGCAGGATACTTATTATCAGTGCGAGGACTTTGATCACGAGGAAGAAAATTTCCACGTCTGACCTTAGACCAAGTCTCGTTATCTGTAGCATTACTAAACTTTAATTCCACTCCGTTATCATACAGTTCTTGAAAATACTCAAAATAAGCATGGTCATAGACTATTGCTTTTTCAGCTTCTACTGTATCCTCTACAGGGATAAGCTTGTACCATGAAATATAAGAGGTTCCTTTACTATTTATGAAACAGGGGGAAGAGGTGCCATCATCCCTAAGAAGGGTTACAATATCTCCTTTTGAGAAATAATAGCCTCCTACTTCCTCTAAAAGCTTAAATTTATGTCCTTTTTCATAATATTCACGGGGTGGTGTATAATCGGTATTCTCGTGTTTCCTGGCTTCTTGCCATGTCATATTTACTCCTTATCTTTAATAAATTTTTGGCACCCAAAATCTTCGTCTACTACATCGTTAGTAGCTACTTGATAATTAGTGTTATCAGTTCCATCATCAATACCTTCCCCGCAGTGGCCAATACTGTCTTCATCTATTGAAAAATGTACACAGTTATCACAGATATTACTTTCAAATGAGTCATAAATACGACGAATAAGAGTTTGTGCGTCATCTAAGATGTCACGAGGATCATGATTAATCTCACAGCTCTCTTCAATTACATCTAAAGCTTCTCTCTTAGTCACTTTTTACTCTCTTCTAGCTTTAAAGGCGTAGAGTGTCTATGCGTATGAGACTTGATACGATGATAAGTAGTAATAGAGATATCATGTGAACCCATAATTAGCTGCTCGTTTACTGCCTTGTCGATATCTTGCTCAATAGCTAGTACCTCTTCTTTAGTAACATGTGGACGTTTATGACGTTCTTTAGGACGAGAAAAGTTTTGGATTACCTCTTGCTGTTTAGCTATTTGTCTTTCAAGTTCTTCAATACGTATACGCTCAGGAGACTTATAAATACGGTAAGAATTAAAAAGTGTAGCAGGGACAGCATCTTTAGACTCAACTGAGTCACTGATATTTAGATTTATATGGTCTAATGTGTAAGTCTCAAAGGTAGCAGGTTTAGAGGAGGTAATAGCACCTCCCGTAAATAAATGTACGAGTAGGTCATACTGTTCTTCTGTCAGTTCATGGTTCATTAGGTATCCTTAATTTTAAACTCATCTATACCCTCTTAGAGGGTATAGTCAGCTTAATCTACTTTTTCAAACTTAGTGAATAGTTTCTGAATTGCTTCTTCAGGAATACCTCCAAGTAATTCCGCTTGAAGTTGGAAGTTGATGTATGAACTTACACACTGTAGCATGTAATGGTCATATTTCTGTTGTAGCACTTTAATAGCTACATAAGTACTGATAAGTACTGCTAGTTCACGCTTCTTTGCAGAGGTGAAAAGCTTTTCGTACCATTTAAGTTGAGGTACTACACCTGCAATAAGTACGATACTATTTGTATATAGAATACGGCCAAGAGTAATCTTAGCTACGTCTGTTGTTTCTGTTTTTACATCTTCTGCGATTGCTGTTGCTTTAGATCCGTTTGCGAATTGACTCATATTATTTTCCTGTGTTTTAATTTTTGTTGGTGAGTGTAAATTAGAGAAGCTTTCATAAAGCTTCCCACTTTTACTGCCTGTAAGATTTCGTGATTTATCTTGTATAAACCTGCCACTTTCCTGTCTAAATACATTATAAGTATCATCCGGGAAATCTTTGTTAGTGTAAGTAGCAGTCTTGTTTGTAATACGAGGGGAAACGTTTTTAGAAAGTTGTAACACTTCCCCGTTATCATGGACAAGTAAGGTAGGCCATTTAAAAGACTGTTTCTTTGTAGGACTGTAGACTGACATACGATAAATATCCTTATGATAAGTATCTTCAAATTGGCTTATTTTAAGTTCTTGCGGATTATTTTGATAGTAGTTATTATCCTCTCCATCTAGCCATACTTGTAATGAGTCCACTTCACTATTAGCGTAAAAAGCTTTTTTTGAACTATTGGGATCTTCCCTTAAAAAATAGAAAGACTGCTTTGCTGTGTCGTGATAAAGAATTTTAGGCCATGTCATATTCGTCCTTAATATCAGTTATTAATTCTGCCATACGTTCCTTTACTTCAGTACGTAAGATTGCAAGTGCTTCATCATAATCTTCAGTAGGATCTACCATAACAGTAATAGCTACTTGAGGTTTAACATACTGAAACTTGTCTACTTTTACACTGCTTGTGATACCCATTGTGATTTCTTTAACTGTTGCCATTTATATTCTCCTTGATATAGGTATAAAAACCATACACAAAGTAACTGTAATAGGCTAGTTACACTAACTTATTCATATAGGTAACATCAGTGTAGTTTTCACTAAAAGGTGTCGTATAAACATGGTCTTCTAGTCCTGCATCTTTGTTGTGGTAGACGATAACATTTTGTAAGAAGTTAGCTGAGTACTCGATAGAACAGTCAGATTTACAAGCATGTACCTGTCGTGAAGGAGCATCCCATAATGAGAAGTCATGGAATAGTAGAGCGTTGTGATGTTGACCTATTTCAAGTACACGTAATCTATTCTGTACAGCACTTTCAATACTATGCATAGCTTTAGTGTCTCCGCTAATAAAGACTAAGTTCTTGTGTCCGTCATTAAATATAACACCAAAACCATTCTCATGATGGTTAGTCTTAGTATACACAACGCTAGAGATACCTTTTTGTGTTAGAACAGATTTACTGTAGTCAGAAGGTAGCTCAGCATTAACAATATTTGCATGTATAGGGAGAGATCCCTGTACTTCAGTGTTCATGCCTTTTAAATAGTCAATGACTTTTTGATTACCGATAACTTGTGTGCTTTTACCGTGCATGAAATAGCGATAGTAAAGAAGAGATTTTAATGAGCCCATGTGGTCATCATCAAAGTGAGTGATAAAGACAGTAGAAATCTTTTCAATCACACTCTTATTTATTACTTCCATTTTTTTAAGTTTAGTGAATACGTTATATCCACAATCCACTAGAGTAGTGTATTCTACATCTTGTGCGACAGAGTTAATTAAAAATGAGGAGTTGGTTTGGTTTGTATCGAAAGCTCCGCCTGAGCCGAGTACATGAACTGATTTAATCACTAATTTTCCTTATATACTAAGAAAGGCATTTATAGCCTCTTCGATATGCTCTCTGTCTACTTTGATATTTGTGTAAGTGTCAGGCATGTGAACATACTGATCAATATTCTCTTTTTCGCACCATGTTCCATCATCCCATACACATACTGTAATTTTTTCAGCCATTATTTTTCCTTGTATCCGTGACAGACTACTCCGCCATTTTTAATTTTTTCAGGAGTGAAAGCACTCCATACACGTTCAATATCTGCTTCAGATGTACCGAGAATATTTCTCTTGCACTCTCTACAGATAGCTAAGTGTGTCATAGGTGTAGAACATGCTGCTACGTCTCTAAGTAGGCTCATTGGTTTCCTTTTTAGCAAATGACATATTCAATTCAATCTCATCTTCTGAGGCGTAGAATGTAGGCCATTTACGTTCAATGTCTTGGCAAGTATATACCCATTTATCAAATTTACGTGATGCTAGTCTAGTCACATAAAGCTTTTGACCTTTTACTGCCATTTGAAATCCTGGGTGATCTTCACAAGGCGGGTCTAATAAGTCTTTAGTAGCAAAACCACGCATGGTTAGTTGGTGATTTAAACCACCTCTGTCTTTTAGCCATTCGTTTTCTTTGTCAGGTTCTATACGATCCATCCATTCGTTACTAGGATAGAACTCAACACCTTCTTCATCATCACAGTTAGGGCAGAGGTATACAAGGTACACAGGCATTTCCCATGACTCTTGATCCTCTTCAACAGTACAGTCTGAAGGAAAGCCGTACCACCCACATTTAGGGCAGGTACAGCGGTCAAGTGGTTCTTGTTTATCAGGCTCAAATTCTTTGAACTCTAGCTTAGCCATTAGCTGCTACGCCACACTCTAAGCCGTTATGTTTCATCCAGGCTTCACCTGCTTCTTGTTTAGAAGAGTAAATACCTAGTTCAGCTTTGTCTTGTCTTCCACATGTGCGTTCACCCTCACCTTGTACTTGGGATAAGCTGTAAGTCACATCTGTGTGTCTTTCTGTGCTGTTCACATGTATTCTACTTACTGTGTGTACGTAAATAACGCTATCTACAGTGTAGACAGTATCACCTATATTGTATTTTGTTGTAAATTCTGCCATAGTATCTTCTTACCAATCAGCATTGTAGATGAAACTGCGTGTCCCATCTGCTTTGAGCTTAAGCCCTTGTAGCATTTCAAGAGTAGCACCTACAACAGTGTAGTAGTACTCGTCATACTCATCGCTACCAAAGAAGAAGCCGTGTGATGTAGGTAAGAGATCTTCAGCATTGTTCTTTGCTTTTGATACTTCTATATCATTTTCATTTCTGATTACTTCTCTTTCTAACACCTTTACACAGATGTCTTCAAGCTCAATAAGATCTCGTTCAGATAGATTTACATCTACACCGTTCTGTACACCTTCACCATACTCTAAGGCTTTGTCGTTCACCCAATCTTGAATTTGATTAGCTTTACGCCAATAATGCATCTGTGAAATGATGTACGATACAGGACGAGGAATATATACATCCTTGCCGTTATGTGTAAGCTTGATAGTAAGGTCTGCTTCAATGTGGTTGAACTCTTCACCTACATATGTTTTTTCGTATAAGTATTGGTCTAATCCCATAATTACCCCTCCTGCTGCATAGTGTAATTGATGTGATTACGGCCTATAGAGCCGTCGTCTTCCATTGAAATACCGAGAGCACGAGAAGAGTGCACAAAGAAACGTAAGCGAATAGCAGTCTCTTCCTCTGTTTCCATTGTAGGGTCATCACCAAGATAGTTCTGAGTGTAGTTACGTAAGAAGTTGATTTCATCTTCATTTAGTTCAAGTGTTAGTGTACGAGCTTTTCTAAGTGTTTTCATTGTTAATTACCTTCTCAAGAGTTTCTAGTTCTTCTCTAATATGGACACCTACAAGGAAATTACATTCTGTAGGTTTAGTGTCTGTAGCGGCCTGTATTGTTCCGGGCTGTAAATTAGCGTAGATAGCTTCTAAAAGTTTTTCTGCAGCTTGTGTTATGTTAGTACTCATTAATAGCTTCCTTGATTGATATATTTTACTTGGCGAGTTGTAGTGTCAATCTGTTGCAGATCTTTTTCATACACAGGGGGTAATCCTCTGCGTAGTAATTCAATATTTACTTTTTGAGTTGCTATTTTAAGGTTTTCCCCTACAATTACGAAGACTCTTCCAAGCTTTACAAGAGAATAGACATTCATTTAGTTTGCCATCCGTCAGCAGGTTCAAACTCTGAACCATTAAGAGCACCTTGAAGTTCAAATATTCCATCAACTAACTGAGTATTAATGTTTGTTTGAGATTCAAGTAAAGTAAGTACTGCGGTGGTGTGTGAGTACTGTATATATACCGTACAGATTTGTACCAATATAATACTGAGTAAGATAATAAGTACAATAAAATACTTCTGTTTAGTGTGTGTCATTCTTCTATCCTTTTTGTTTAAATGCTTGCCATAAGGCTAATAATGAAATAAGTCCGAAACTTACACTGATTGTAGTCAGTACAATAAGAGCACTATTCATTATGCTAGTAACTCTGCGAAGAGTCTGTAGGAACCTGTGAGATCTATGTAGCCCATTGCTTTTTCCATAGCTGTGTGAGGCTCATCTTTTTCAAGTGCGCCTGCTACTGCTGTAACACAATCATAGCGTCTACCTGCTTCTGCGATACCGATAGATTTAAGCATTTTATTAGCACGTTCACGGTGCTCAGCGTTTATAGGTTTCCCTATGTTATTTAAAGGGTCAGCAGTAGGAGCCGCTTCAGGCTGTGCACCAATACCGGAACCATTACGGTTTACGCTACTTTTAAAATGTGGTGTTTTATATCCCATTTTAGGATTACCTTCAGGAAGTCTGCCTCCCATTTTTTCGTATTTGTTTTCGTATGTATCAGCCATGTTAGCCTTTCGTTAAGTGATATTCAGTATACATGTAATAAGAGCCATTATAAACAGCTCGTGTCCATGTATTAGGATGTTCAAGTCCTTTTAAAGTACAGAAATAAGCATATGAGATAAGCATTATAAGCTTTCTAATAGTTCAGCTTTAGTGTTGAACATTTGGTCTTGTGCCCAATCTATGTTGTAATACTCTCCATCATAAGCTGATTTAAGTGTAGCCCCGTCACGAGAGAAACGATCTCTGATAGTGATAGTCTGAACTTCCATTTCAACTACTGCTCCATCTTTTAAAATAAAGGCTTTGTCACCTGGTACGAATTTAGTAGTAATTTGCTTCTCTGTACTAGTACCTTCTTTAAGTAGTTCTTTAACATCATCTAATGGCATAACTGAAGCCCATTCTTGTAATGTAGAATGTTCTGTACTCATGTCAGCATGTAAATAAGCACTGAAATGTTCAGCATTATGCTGGCCATAGAATCGTAGGATCTCGATATTGTTTCCTACTCCTACTGTTACTGCTATTAAGTCACCTTGCTTCATTATTGCCCTTATATTTGATAGTCTATAGCTTTTACAGCTATGTCATCGCGCTTTCTACGTAATGTAGTAGCACGACGCTTTAAAACGTTATAAACAGAGCGTAGAGAGACGGAATGTTCATGGGCAAGTACTTTTACAGGCATACCTGCTACGTAGTCGTCAAGTATCTTATCCTCATCCTCACGCAGTATATTGCCTTTACGATTAGTACAAATACCGCATGTTGTTCCTATGCGCTCAAGTATTTTAGGCCTAGCAACTACTTTTTGTTTATTACAGTAGATACACTCACAGGTATACCAAGTCTTTCCCGCAGGGTCTTTATGGTGGTATCCACGTACTCGCATGTCATCAAATATCTGCCCTAGTATCTTTTTCATTGCGGCACCACAGTACTGTTGTTATCTTCTTCTCCATATAGAAAATAAAATTCTGCTGTTTCTGAATCGTAAGCTCCACATCCGTGTTCTACAATTATTTTATGCATATTTTTTTCTATAGCTGTAGCTCCTATTTGATATCCTAGAATAAACATAAGAAGTGCTACTATAGTTGCTGTAAATAATAAGTCCATATTATTCTCCTCTCATAAAATGATTATAAGCATCTGTCATATTTCTAAACTTACGAGCATCTACAATATTTATCATCATATCGTCCCGAACAGCTACCCATGTCTGATCCTGTAGTTTTAGTACACGTTTAACAGCTTCTAGCGAGATACAAGCTATTTCTGCTTTAATATCTAGTTTAGTAGCAGTAATGACGTAGCTTGATAGTTCTTCGTAAGTTCCCTTTTTAATCAGTTCTATCCCCATGTAAGGGTCATCTGTAAAGAGTAAATATTCAGCGATGCTTTCCACACATACTGCCCCATTTTTTATAGTTGTTTCCATCGTTAGTCCTTTGAAATAAAAAAAGTTCACAAACAAAGCCTTTTAGAGGGCTATGCTTGAGGTAGTGTTGAGTTAATTACAGTTTTTTGAATATTCTGCTATTGGGTTCCATAGGGTTAATAGTTGCGAAGCGCATCTGTTAATTGGAACATTGTTAGCACAGGGTAATAACCTGCTTTTTCTCCGTGGAATTCATGTAGTAACTCATGATGGAATTCGCATAGAGTTATAAGATCTTCAGGTTGTTCTTTTCTTAGTCTCTTATAGTGAATATGGTGCACTTCAAGTTCATTAATAGGAAACCTACTTCCACATTGTTGACAGCAGTTACTATCTCGTTTAATAGTAGCGAGTCGTTTCTTCTTCCATTCAGGGGAGTCTAGGTACTCTTCATATTCTTCGTAAGATACATCAGGTTTATATTCATGCAGCTGTTCAAGCTCAGCTTCACAAGATGTTAGCATCTCACCGAAGCCGAATTGTGCTTCTGCTCTACGTTTTAAGGTAGCCTCTTCTTTATTCTCCTTACGTACTTTCAGAGCTTTGACTATTCCTTTACCTAAAGATACGAAAATGATTAAAACTATTGCCCATCCGACTATGAAGCCAATTAAATCAGCCATTACATATCCTTCTGTTTAAATCCGTATTGATAGAGTCTACTGAGGATGTCAGGACGCATAAATCTACGAATTAATTTAGCTGTGTAACGTTTATTAGACTTAGATAGCTTAGGATCTAGCTTGATGTTACCTGTTTCTTGGTCTACCTCTAACATAGCTGAAGAAGCTTGTTGAATGAGTTGTCCTCCTGCAGCGATTATAATAAGATGTAGTAACTCAGTGTCTGCTGATAGTCCTTTAATATCAGTAATAACGAGTCTACCTCCTAGATTAATGCCTTTAGTAGCATCAAAATATAGTGTGAGGCGTTCCATTGCTAAATCTATTCCTAATGGGGCAGAAGCCTCTTTAGCTGTGTCATAGAGTGTCTTGTTTTTATCATGCTCTTTAATTGCTAATCTAAGATCTTCAGTAGCCTGTGCATGAGCTCTGTTAGCCTCTTTAAGAGCATCACTTGTAAATGATACCTTTGCCTTTAATTCAGGGATAGTTCTCATATTATTTTCCTTCCAATTCACGGTAGAAGTTTTGTAGCCCTTTCTTCCACTCATTAGTAGAGCGAGGCTTCCACTTCTCAGTAGTAGGGTAGACATCATAGGTTTGATAGTCTTTACCAATAACTACTACGTGTACACCATTGTTGTTCTCTTTGTAGTCGTACTTGAAGTCAATGAGATACTCAATGAGTGTGCTTTCAATTACGATTGTCTCATCTGTTTCAGGCATGTACCCTATCAAATTGATAGTAGGTAGATACGTCAACAACTCGTGTAGTGCTTCTGTATCAGGCACAGCTAGGTCTTTTTTGATCTGTTCAATTACTTCAGTGATTAGGTCTTGTTTGTTCATAGGGGCTCCTTATAAGTCCATTGGTTTAGATAGCTTTCGTGCCAAGTCTAAGTCTAAACGTCGTTGTTCTAGGTCTGTTCGCAAAGAGCATGTTATCTGAGCGGCAGCCTTGATACTCTGTGTTGCTGCGGGCAGCTCCATTGTCCCATTCATAGTAGCTTCCATTACTTTGAATAAGTTTTGTCTTAAAATACTCGACGTTAATTTTGATTGATTTTGCATAAGCTTTCCTTCTTCTATATTTTTTAGAACTCTTATTAGAGTCTCTGTTGTGCTGTACTCTGTTTTTTGAGACATATTCTTTACGTGATTTTTTACCGTGCTCTGACTCTCTATAGTTTTTCAGTGCTATTGCTCTTCTTTTTTTAGCCTCTTCAGTTGTATATTTTTCAGCAGCAGAGTAAGTAATTCCCATTCTTACAAGAAGTCTATTAACAATAAAAGTATCAATAGCTAATCCTTCTGATCTCTTATAGACAAGAAAGTGTTGAAACTTAGTCTTACATATCGTACAGGAAGGGCCTTTAGTATATTGGTACACTACTCTATCGTACTCTATCATTTGACGAGATGAAGTAGATTGAGCGGAGAATGGAACATTATCTCTTCCACATATTTTACAGTTCACTGTTTGCGGTCTTTTAGGTAGTCTTCCTAATATCATTACTCTAACTCTTTAACAGCTTTAGTATAGCCTATACCTTGATTTGCGAGTTCTCCTGCTACTTCACAGCCTTTAATTTCTACACGAAATGTGTCAGTAATTTCATGACAGGCTTTAATGATTAGCGTTCCTTGGTCTATTGACATTTCATCCTTTTTAAGACCTATTATTACATCAAATAATGCAGCACGGTTAGCTGCCATAGTTCTTAGTTCTTTACTCATTGTCTTCTCCTTGAAAACCTGTGTTTCTAAAGTGGGCCTTTACATAACGCTCAGGCACTTTCTCTGTTAACTCGTTGACAAGGATATACCCTGCCACATAATGCTTTAACGCTTTAAACGAGCGAGCTTCGTCTGTATAGATATATTTAATATCTGTTACTATGTCATTAGCGTCGTTATATGCCCACTCATTGTTGAAGATGTCACTTAGCTTCCATAAGGGAGCGTGTAGTGTTACACGACGATTACGTGCATCAATAACAGTAAGATTACCGTTGGCTTCTCTAATTACTCTCATCCTCTCCATCCTATAGCTTTCAGCATCTTTACATATGCTTTTATTTCTGCAGGAGTAAGAGGCTCTTTACCTTTTACTTCTACTTTCCATGTGTTATGAGATTGCATAGTCGCCTGCCATGATTTCATCACGACCAAACTGCTTACCGAATGTAGCTACTTCAGAGCCTGTAATTTCACTTAGAATGTCTTCTAAGAGACGTGACTCAGTTATTTCACATAGGATTTCCTTGTAGTTTTCTACACGAGCAGATACGCTGTTAGCACGCATTGGGAAACCATCATGAATAGACCATGTTGTACCTTTACCACGGATAATCATCTGTCTTGCTACGTAAGCATCTACTGAGTGAATAATATTCACATATAGCGCTGTACTAAAGTCAATAGGATTATTTACTGTGGCTAGACATTCCATGTTAATTCCAAATGGACGTAGGGTTAGAGTCATAGTCTCAACAGGCTTATAGCAAGCTACGAAGCCATCAGGTAGAGTCCATGTAACTTCTTTCCATGAAGGGTTCCAAATGTTGTCAAACGTTTCTTTTAGGATACGAGATGTAGGACTTAGGAAGTCCATAGCTTCTAGGAAGATGCCATATACTTCTTGTACATCATAGTCGTTATCCATAGCATCCACAAGTTCTGCGATAACTACGTCTTTACCTCCACCGTAACCTGCTACCATCATTGCATATTTCACATCATCACGAGTAAATATTTTACCGGAGATTTGTTGCATGATAGTTGCTAAGATACCATAAGCATCTGCGATGTCCTCACCATCAGGCACGACATTACAAGTCTTTGCAGTTTGTAAGTCACCTGTTAGTACAGCTACCATCTGAAGCTGTGAATTAGTAGAGTCAAGCTCAACAGGGATATTACTCATACCTGTCTGCTCAATTTGCTTGAGTGCTGTAAGGATCGCTTTAGCTGTATGCTTTTCTTTCCATACGACCTTATCAAGTTGAGTAGAATTCTCATTGAACCATCGTAGTTTAGCTAGGTCATTAACCTTATCTAGTCCCGCACAGCGAGCTAGAGCTTTACGATACTCCATAGTTCCTGCCCATGTAATCTTCTCAGGCTTAGCGAAGGCAATGATAGATTTCTCATACTCATTTCCATGTGGATTGAAGTGGTATGCACCAGGTGACATACGACCTCTATAATCTGAGTGCCAATTATAGAAGATACGCTTACCGCTGAAGCTAGGCATCAACGCTTTACGTACTTCATACTTAACTAGACGTTCTTCATCAGCTTTACCCGAATTAATACCTACGACAGGCTTATCTTCAGGAAATTGCATGATTGTAAATGGAATAGCATTAAGCACGTTTAAAGCATCATCATTTGTAATACTCCACGCATACGCTCCAAGCGCACGAGAGGCATACATAGGCTCAACTAATGGTAATGGATACATAAGAGTTTCTTGAAGCTCTAAGTCCGTTAGCATACTACGTACAACGTACTTTCCATTGTATGTTGTAACAAGATTAATGAAGATACCATTGAGTGCAATAATAATCTCACTAGCAATTTGATGTGTATTCCATACTGTATCAAGGTCACGTTCATTAGCACTATTGATAATAGATGCCATGCCACCTATCATGTTCTGAATAGGCATACTATCTTGACACGAAGCTAAGTAGTAATACAGCTCAGGAGCTTGCTTCTCAATGTCCAAGTAAGTAGCCCAACGCTTAATAGCATTAGCTTCTGTCATGTGCTGTACGGCTACATTTTCAATACTAGTGGTGAAAGCTGCTACGAAATCAGGACGTTTTGCTAACCACTCTGCTCTCATGTGTTTGTCTAGTTCTTTAAAGTTAAATTGTTCTGCCATAGGGGGATCCTTGTTAATAGTGGAGAGTGGGTTAAATATTTTTATCTAGTTTTGTTTGTTCTATCTCTTTATCAGAGATAATATAAGTGTCTTCAAATGGCATTTCAAAGAATGTCACTTCGTATCCATTAACTACTTTAGAGACACGTATAACAGTGTTTCCAAATAGTTTTTTAGCTTCTTGGAGTGTCATATTAACCTGCCGTAATCCACTTCACTTCTTTGTTGCGAATACGGATAGAGTTTAAGCTCTCAATATAGCGGTAGTTAGTGCCTTTAGCTACAGTGATGATATTAGATGACGCAGTAAGGTTTAGTTCCTGCATCTGTACAATCTCACTTTCACCTAAATACTGTTTAGTGTCCTTTTCAGGCATTTCGTAAGTGAGTTCCTGTATGCCATCACCCACTGATACTAAGATCACTGTGTCTTCTTTGTACATAAGTACTTCTTCCAATAGTTCAGAGTATTTACGCCAATCAAATGTAGTGTCTTTCATGTGTCCCTCCTTAAGGGTAGTACATTCTAAGTAGGTGTAAACCTTCTTTATATGTTATGCCTGGATAAGCTGTAATAATAAGTTTTAGCAGAGACCATTGCGGGCTAGGCACTCTCATTATTTATGCTTCATTAGTAAGAGCACATCTGAGATATGACTTTCTAAATCTTTCTTCATTGTTTCAGGACATGCGTATTTAGCCTCTATAAAGGATTCAACAGCTTTTCCCATGTAGTTGTCACGATAAGTTTTATCTTCCATGTGAATAGCAGACATCTCAAGAAATTTGTTGCCTTCGTTATAGTGGTATTCACACATGTCAGCATGTAGTGAGATAGTGAGTAGGGCTAGTGGTAGTAGTTTAATTAGTTCCATAGAAATTCTCCTTGATAAAAATAGCCGAAGCCTTGTTCTTCAGCTTGAAACTGAACACTCAGTACACCACGTTCTTCGCCTTGCTTAACACCTGTATAATAGGTGATAGACAGGGCAGTTATGAGGAACGCAAGCAGGAATAATTCACGGATGTCTTTACCGTCTAATTGTTTAAGTTTCATGGTTAATCCTTGTCCATTTCTCTCTTGATATTGATAAATGCGTCCATGACTTCTATTGTAGTAGTATCCTGAAGCATATAGGGAATATGTATCTGTGAGCTTTCGGCACTATGTCGTGATTGACGCTCATAAGTTACAGAAGTTTTTGGTGTATGTGTATCTGAAGGATTACCTACTTGTGGCCTGTTAGCTACATCATGAAAGCTTACAATACGACTCTTACGAATAGCTATCGGAGAGGCTTTATATGAAGTAGTGAGATAGATAAACTGCGACATTTTACACTCCTGTCTTACTATGTGCTGTTACATATTTATCATAACGTTCCTCTTGAACACTCTCTAAATTAAAGTCACCTTCTCTGTCTGCACCACTTTCAGCACATTCTAGGCCAATGAATTCTTCCATGTTCATACCGGGATATACTTCCTGTTCTAGCCAATCTTCCATCTCAAGTGGAGTGTCTACATCTACTGTCATCGAGGCAAGACCATACTTAATAGATTCCACATGAATTAGACTTTCAACTGTACGACGAGATACCATCATATCACCTAAGTCAAACTCACGGTTGATAATACTAGTAATTCGTTCTAAATCGTGGCCATCTAATTCTAATGCGAAGGCACGTAGGCACATAGCAGATACTAGATCATCACGTTGGGCTTTAGTGTATTTTGATTTCTTTGCGGGTTTGATTTCCATAGGGTTTCCTTATAGGTGTTTAAATTTACGATACTTATGCATCATAGTTACAAGTAGTTCTTCTTCTACATCTAGTTCATTAGCAACAGCTCTTACAGTTACTTCTTTACTAGACGCTACTGCTACTCTTACAAGTGCAAGTAGCACAGGTAATGTTACTTTTTTAGCCACTCTAGTGAAGTCTTGTTCTTTTAGGTATAACACCCAACAAGGTTCACAATAAACAGTTTTAAGAGTAAGTGCAGCTAATGATACTGAGTACTCTTTCTCACAGTTATGACATTTAAAGATACGCACTCTTTTAATACTTCCTACTGAGTTTGTTTTCTGTACACGAACATAGTTAGGAGTTAGATCTTTAGGATGTTCCATCATATAATTTCCTTTTTAATACAGTTTATAGCTTCTCTTTCATCTGCGATTAGATCACTACTAGTACCTGTTACATAGGAGCGTGAAATATCTTTTATAGCAGGCTTAACAGCTCTACGTTTAGCTGATCTTGCTCTATTTCCATTTTTAACGCACAAGGTAGAACAGTATTTTTTATTGCCATGTGTAGATGTAAATGATGCACTACAAGCAGGGCATATACGATACTTACTCATGATATTGTCACCTTCTACTACTTTAGCAAGGTGCTCTTCAGTATTACGTCTAACATTTCTTAGTTGTTCTTCATTAAATGATTTCTCTACACGAGTATTTAGATCATTAATAATATCCAAGGCTGTCAGTTCTCTTTCTGTTATTTCTAAGGGGATATCACTATCTAAATAGAGTCTGTTATTTAAGTCGATAAGAGCTCTTTCAATAGTTAGGTTATCACCACTACTTAGTAAGGTTGTATGGTGTAATAGGTAAGGAAGAATTTCTTCTTTTTCCATAGTATTTCCTTTAGAGTTTTGGGCGTAAAATATACTCTCACTTAGAGCCACTATCAAGGAGTCGCAAAGAAATTACTATTAGCTATTTAGTAAGTTCCTCCACGCCACTATCAAGAAGTCAAGTAAAAAAGTATAGAGAGCCGAAGCCCTCTAAGTTACTTGCTACGCTTCACGAAATGTAAGCATGACTGCGATTTGCTCGTCGGTGTAACCTTGAGCTTTTAAGTCTTGCTGTACTTCAAGTTTACGAGTTAAGTAACCGTGCTGTAGGTCTACTTTCATTTCGTCCAAAGCAATTTCAGCTAGTTGGACAGATTTACGAACTGCGGTAAGAGCAGATGTAACTGAGAGAGTAGATTCTTCAAGTGTCTTAGTGAGTGCTTCATTAGTAGCACCGAAAATGCCTTGACGACGTGGACGAGGTGTATATACAGGAGTTGTAGTTTCTGACATATTAATCCTTTAGATTATCAGGTGGGGAAAGGCATAAGCCTCAAACAAGTAAAAAAAGACCATGAGTACTGTAGAGCTATAAAGCTACATACAGTACACTAGGTAGAAGGTGAGTACATCAACAAAACTCGTGTTTCTAGCTAGTAGGTAAACAAGTAAGTAGAGGTGGAGATTCCGCTACTTAAACAGGTAGAGAGAGTTACTAGAACTCGTCTCTTACACCTGTACTTGCTTCTTCTGACATTGGTGTGATTTCAACAACTGCGTCTGACGTGCTAAGGATAGCTACGATTGCTTCTTGTTGAGCATCATCGAAACGTTTCCATAACTTTAGGATGCCTGCTGAACGAATGTCACCTGCTTTGTTAGTAATATTGATACGGTAATCAACAGTCTTACTTTCTTGAACAGGTGCTACGACCATTTGGTTTGGTATCATTGGATTAGGGATAATTGGAGTTTGCATATAAAAGCCTTTATAAATTGCATGGGATTGTGTTTTAGTCGGTTTGCTCCGATGAGATATAACTATATAAATCTCACCCAAAGCTCAAAGAACTTTAAAGGGCAAGGATATTAACTACCAAGATAAAAATAACAACTGCGAAGCAGATAAAAGAGCGGTAGCTCCTTAATCTACTGTGTAAATACTCTTCAGTTCTACATCTAAATCTTCAGGGAAGTGTATTGTGCCTTCAGAACGTATCTCAAGAGTGCGGTCTAAAGCTTTATCAGCATTTAGAAAGTACTCACTAGACCACGTACCGATAGGCTTCTTGTTATAGCGGTACTTCACTACATATATTTTAGTAGCCATTATTGTTCCTTTACTGAGCCACGTAGTAAGTTATAAATAACCTCACTAGTGACTTGTTGAACTACGGCTATATCAGGGTCAACTAGCCACATCTGATAATCGGAAATAGCTTCGGTAGACCATAGCTCTTCATGTTCATCAATGAGAGCAGGTACGTTAGCTAGTTTAGCAAGTAGAGACGTATTACCAAATCCTTCACTCTGTACAGTAAATAGTACTGAGTAGTGTTCATTGGTTTCATCAATTTTAAAGTCGTTAGGCATTTAAGCTCCTTTAGTAGGTGTGTTAATATCTGAATAACAGATAGTGCGGATGAGATTAGCAGTTACATCATAGTCTGCATACTTTCGATAGTCAAAAGTTTCAGTACAGAAGTAGCTGTAACGGGAATTGTTTAGTAAAGCTCGGATAATAAGATGAGCCTTAGTAGTCTTTACTTTGAACGTATCGCAACGCTCACCTAATATAACGTGTCCACTTCTTAGAAGTATTCGTTTATGTGCCATTTTAAGCACCTCCATAAATAAGATATTCACCATAAGCTCAAACTGCTATTACGTCAAGGATGTATGTATGGGAGCGATTGAGGTGAGGTTGGGAGTGTAGTAAGTGGGTGGATGGATGGGTGTTGTGGGTTGGTTGGGTGAGGTGGTACCACAACGTGCCTCTCTACACCACTTATCCTCACATAAGAGACACAAACGCCCATTCACTAATATCATGAGTCGTCTGAGAGTTAAAAGGGCGTGTGAGTGAGCTATGAGGTGTCTAGTGAGGTGAGTCAAACTATGAAGTTAGTGTGTGTCCGAGACTATCTGAGTTTGTGTCGTACAGAGACTATCCTATGCCTGTGTCTGCCCGCTCTTACTAATGATATGAAGCACTAAAAGATATGAGACACTAGACTATCACTAGGAGTGTGTCCGATCTAGTTAAAAAGTTTTAAAGGCTTACTGACTCAACTACGTCTGAAGAGTCACGCCTTGAAGTAGTTACAGCACTATAGCCTACTGTACAAGCTAACTGTTTGAGTTACAGAGGACAGTTAGCCTCCGAGCACGTAAGACCTATTACAGGCCTCTTAATGCTTTGAACTCTTCATATGAAATGAGAGTTCCATCAGGTAATGCGTACATCATGATGAATTCCTTTGGGGATAGTTAGTAAACAAGTTGATGTCTACTTCAATATAAGCTCATAAAAGGTTAAAGTTCAAGGAAGTTAGCCTTCCTGTTGCTCTAACAGTATAAGCGCCTCTTCATGCCCTGCATCACCATAGCGAGACATAGAGATGTTCTCAAGAGCATGAGCCATACCGTCACACCCGTAAGCGAATGGGATGTCGTTCTCTTGAAAGTAACGGACGTTCTTCAGGTCTTGGATATCAACCTGTAGGTCTGCTAAGTCACGACTCCATAGTACTTGAGAGTTCTGCATGAAGCGTTCAGTAGTCCAAGCCTCTTTAACCTCATCAGTACATTCGTCGTACCAAAAGATAGATTCTTTGATAGCCATAACAGCTCCTTTCAGTAATAGGGCGAACCCTACAGATGTTTATAGACCTAAGTCAGCTAGACGAGTAGCGAGAGTTGCATCTACACCGAGAGCTACGGCTTCTTCAAGCAGTTGTTTCTCATCAAGTATAGCGTCAAGTACTGCCTGTTTGCGGTCAATGATAGACTGTTGCTCTGACTCGAAACGCATGTCATCTACTGCGATTGCTAACACCTCTACGGCTTTACGTAGTACGGTAGCTGATGTACCGATAGTAGTAGCTACCTCTGAGATGCTATTGCCGATTGCTTTACGAGGTTTGATAGTTCTTCTTAATGTAGCCATGATAGGCTCCTAATGTCACACAAGATACAGAGTTGTTGATGTTCTGTTCACCATAAGCTCATAGGGTTTGGAGTTCAAGGATGTAGAGGTAGCATGATGAGTAGATGCGTCAAGAGAGTAGCAGGAGTTTGAGGATGCAGTCCTCATGGATAAGAAAGATTATAGATGGGCCACCACTCTATTGAATGACGTGTGTCGAAAGCTACAGGAGAAAAAAGGTACCGTTATATTTAGAGGCATAGGGGGGGAGGGGTCACTTATTTTCTCCCCACACCCTATACTACACCCATTCACGCTACACAAAAATAATGCCAAAAAGGACCATAACCCTCACTCACATTATGTAACAGATAATGAAGTCGGCTATGCAGTGTCTCAGTTAGATCCTCAGTTAGGATATATTTTTCATGAGTATCCTCACGTAGAATTCTATCCACGGTACCCACCTCTTAAAGGTATAGACCTTTATGTGAATTATTGAAAAGGTATACGCTATACCCTGAAGTATAGTACAAGGTATACTTTTAGTAGTTAATGATACTTTTAAGGTTTGTATAGTATACTTCTGACATATAACCGTGTAGATAAAGGATACTTTTATGATACTGACAGAGAATGGGTATACATATAATCCCACTAACCCTTCCGAAATAATTACAGCAGGAGAATTTGATGTACATACTATGGCTAATATTGTTCCTTTGGATCCTAAAACAGATACGCTAGAGGCGAGTATAGATAGGACAGGGCTGCTTCAGCCTATTATGCTGTATAAGGGACGCATCATAGATGGCCGTCGAAGAGCTATATCCTGTGCTAGGTTAGGGATTACCCCTGCCGTGAATGATATTGGGATAGAGCGTGATGATAGGACTGATAAAGAGCTGTATGAGATAGTACTAGCTGCTAATAACAGACGTAACATTAATAAGGGACAGAAGGCTATCATAGCTGCTTTTCAGACAAGTGCTAAGGCTCATGTATTGATGGGTTATAAGACCGCGCTAGAGTATGCTAAGACGGTATGGGACATTAGCCCTGTGAGTTATAAGAAGGCTAAGTATATTGTTGATAATAGTAAGGAGTTTGCTGTAGAGATATTTAGTAATGGCTTTGCTGAGATAGATGGTAAACAGTGTAGCATGAGTAGAACATGGCAACACCTTAAAGCCCAAGCTTCTGAGGTTATTAGTACGAGTCGTATACCGGGTGAGCAAGGCATAGCTATTGCTTACGACATGATTAAGCCTATGACAGCTTCATTACTACAAGTAGCAGATAGCGACTCTGTGATAAAAGCTCTTACTATGATGCAGAACGATATAAGAGATAGAGCTGAGAAAGTCTAAATAAGAATTGGCTATACTGTGGCCATATTATACAAAGGGTAAGCATGAGCGGAAAGCATTTAGGTAATACATGCGCAAGCGGAGCTACTAAGAACGTAAAAGATATTGTGTTTTGGGGTGATGGGGATACTTTTCAGTTGATCTCTAAAGCATCAAGTGAAGCTGAAGGGTGGATGAAATCTACTAAGGCGATGGATGTAGGTATTGGTGTCGTTGTACAGGTTACTACTCAACAGCGAAATCCTGATGGTAGTTATGCGTTAGCAGAAGCGACCACATTTATACCAGGCGTGTATGTACACACAATTAAAGACGATGACGGCATAGCTATCAGACGTATCATTAAGGAAATCTAATGGCCACTGCTAACGAACTTACACTTGAACAAGAAATCCAAGATAAAGGCCTAACTGCGCCTCGTCTCACTCCTGATCTTATTGACTCTAAAATAACGCATGAGCAGTACTTCCATGTGGATAATACTACTGTAACTATTTGCTACCTTGCACTTGAAAACGGCTTTGGTGTTGTAGGTGAGTCTGCGGCTGTGTCTCTCGATAACTTTGATGTTGAGATTGGCAAGAAAGTGGCTAAAGACAACGCTCGTGAAAAGATTTGGGCTTTAGAGGGTTATCTCCTAAAGCAAAAGCTATACGAAGCTAACAAAGCAAGATAAGTATTATGAAGGATATTAGATGGCAGATAATCAGATAGTACCTACTGACCTCAACTTTGCAGGAACTCCTCCTGTACAGAAAAGTACAGGGTTCTTACAAGGCATTAAAAATCTAGTGAAAGCTAATGATGAGCAGAAGTTTTATCAGAACGCTGTCAATAATGGCCTAGAAGGAATAGAGGGCACACCTGATAATGATCAGATAGCTCGTGCTTATAAGGCTAAGCAAGGCTTTTCCTCTTTAATGAATGAAGAGAATAGAGATTGGGAAAGTATTGATGCATATGCCGCAGCTAATAGTGAAGATCTTTTAGATATCAAAGAGGCTCCTGAACACGGTAGTGTACGTGACTTTCAGAACGAGCAAATGACTAGCGAGCTTATGGATGAGATTGATAGTGAAGGTATGGAAGATAATCTCCCTGAAGGTTTAGAGGACGGTGAGACAGGATACACTATGGAAGACCATCCTGAGATGTTTGATAATGAAGGTAATGAGTTATCTGCAGACTATGAAACAGGGGAGTACTTCGACGCTAACGGTGATGTGGTATACTCATTCAATACAGACATGAATGAGTATGTGGATAGAGCAGGCAACGTAGTGAATATTCCTGATGAACCTGCATATGACGATGAACTGTTCACCCAAGAAGAAGTAGAGCAAGAAGAGATAGATATTGAAGCAGCTAAAGAACTCGCAGTTAAAGAGTCATTAATAGCTGTAGCTAGAAACAGAGAAGCTAGGCTAAGTGGACAAGAACAAACCACATTCTCTGCACAAGAAGGGTTCTAAACATGAAGAATGATATTGGCGTAATTGATGAAACTACTAAGCACCATTTTAACAGTGGCGTGTACGCTAGAGAGATGAGAGTACCTAAAGGCTTTGCTGTTGAAACACATAGTCATAAGTTCTCACACATGAGTATACTAGCTGAAGGATCTGTTATTCTTATCACTAATGGAGAGTACGAGAAGTATGATGCCCCCGCTGTTATTAGCATGGGCGCAGGAATACACCACGGAATAGAAGCCATCGAAGATTCAGTATGGTTCTGTATACACCCTGTAGAGGCTGAGACACCGGAAGAAGTAGAAGAGATTACTATTGAACCCGCTAGTTTTGAGTACTTCAAAGAAGGTGGAGATTGGGAAAAGATTGGCTGTCTCTGCCGTTACAAAAATAAAGAAGAGGAGTAATTTATGGGACCATCACTGAAAGAAAGTGTTAAGGCACGTAATAGTATCTTGGAAGAGTTTACTAGAACGGGTACTATAACACCTAAAAAGAAAAAGAAAGACGAGGCTGTTACTCTCCCTAAAGAGGACATGAAGAAAGAAGATTTTGAGATGGATACACCAATAGCGCCTAAACCTGAGAGATACGTATCTCGCTATGGAGCAGGAAAAAAGAAGCCTATGACAGCGGCTGAACGTCGTCATGCTGCGATGAACAAATAAAGGAATAAACATGGGAATGAATACATTAGCTGCGGACGCTTATAAGGCGACACAGAAAAATAAAGGTACGAGTCCTGCTCAGAAGCAACAAGATAGACAAATGAAGCTTCAACGTGAGAACTTTAACATGGCCACTGCCAAGAAACAGAAGCAACAGAGAGCTATGAAAAGTACCTCTTCAGCTTTCATCTAACAGGGAAGGCACTATGGGAGATCTTATCAGTACCACAGCTACTAATATACAAGGACTAGGTAACTCTAGTCAAGGACAGCGCAGTGTTGCGAAGCCTAAAGTTGTAGTGGCTGTCCGTAAAAAGCCTATGACACAAGAGCAGAAGCTCAAGTGCCAACGTAAACAAATAGAAGCACAGCAATACTCGGAGATGGGTATGAAAAGTGGCTGCTAAAAAACGCAAACGGAGGATTAGACACATGGGAATGTATGATGACATGCGTGACGATAAAGACGCACAGATGGGGATAGAGTATACCTCTAAGCCACTTAAGAAGGTTACTACACCTCCTATGAAGCCATTAGATAAGTAATGAGCTTTATGCAGATAGGTAAGAACACTTCTGATGATCTGTGCACCTTGTACGTCATGAAGTTTGTACTAGATGACGGAAGTACTATCTATAAAGTGGGAATTACATGTATCAAGCCTGTAGACAGAATGTTGCAAGTATTACGTTCGTTCTTCATGGCTTATAGATACATGCCTAGAGCCTCTTTAAAAAGATTTCGTAAAGTAGAGAACCACTTTGATAAAGAGACAGAGCTACATCATGAGTTTGCGGACTATAGATGCACATTTGAAAGTATCTTTGATGGCCATACAGAATGTTTTGATATAGATGAAGCTCTGCTCCTAGCACGTTACGACGCTATGTGTGGGGTATACAAGAAGGAATTACAATGAGTAAACGTACTGATAAATTAGTAGCGAGGGCTACAGCTAAATACCCTTTTATGTCGAAGAACGATTTCGCTGTTACAGAGAGTAGACGTAAAGGCTACGGTACACTAGAAACCTACCCTCCTGGTGAAACAGGGAGTGCTGCTATGTTACGCCCTGCTGATCTTCCTCTTGATAGGTACGGTATTGAAGTTATGTCTCCTGATGTTACTGCTAACGATGTAGCGGGTGATGTATACTCTCACGTCGATGTGGCAGGTAAACGCATGGGAAGAAAATTAGCAACTACTCTAACTCCTAGACAGGTACGGGAGTTAGCTCAACAGTATGGGGATTATCGTAATACCCTACGAGAAAACTCTCCGAACGCTAAGCAGAGAGCACTCACCAATGGGTCTGACGGTATTTTACGTACAGCAGCACTAGGACAGGGCGGGGAAAACGCTGTAAGAGATCTACGACATTTCCGCTTCTCACCTGAACAGAAGAATATCGTAGCTAATGCTAAGCACTACGCTGTAACAGGCAACGACAATAAAGATAAGATGCTATCTCTCCGCAGGGCTCTTGGTAAGTAGTGGCTTTTTTAGCTGTTAAAGAAGAGTTAGTAGACTACACATACAAAAAAGAAATTGTAATGCAGGAGTTACTTCCTCGCTGTTTCTACCTAGAGGCTGAATGGGCACAGCTTGTTGAAGAAGCTGAGTACATGGGACAAGGTGTGCGCTACATAGACGATAAGTACCTTCCAAAACCTACCCCTCATTCAGGCTATTATATAAAGTAATCTATGCTATAATGCTCAACAATAACCCAATCATAGAAGGACTATTAATGGTAAAACCATTGTATGATGCTGTACGCGACGAACTCCACAGATATAAAACACAAGCTTTTAACACCCCTGAGTTTTTAATTGTTGATGAGGACACTTATTTTAAAGTGATGAATAGTGTTGAAGAGAGAGAGCGGTTTATTCCTGCCTGTGCACAGTCTGAAGTAGCGTATGGAGATACCTACTTAGGACTAAAAGTAGCTGTACTTTCAAATGTTAGAACACCTACTGTAAAGGTATCTTAATGGATGCTAAACTAATGGGCAAGGCCTCTGAAGACGCTACTCGTATGACACCTAAGCTGAGTCAGAACATTACTAAAGATAAAATACGTAATCTTCTTCCTAAAGGTAGTCAGGTAGCTTTAACAGACGACTTAATGGCGATGATAGGTAGTATGGGAGATGACATAGATCTTCCACAGGAGCTTCTTGAAGAAGATCTTATGAGCTACACTTTTCTACTCGGACAACAAAAAGGTTCTCCACGCTTTGAAGACCTAGTAAATGCTATTAAATTTTGTAACCTCAAGCGTAATCACAATACAGAAGTGTCGTGGAGCATTGTGTTTCCACAGCGACACGCTAAGCTGAAAGAGGAAGGGCGTAAGGTATCTAGTCATGTTTCTATGTACAATCAGACCAACTTAGTACGTGCGATAGATGCGGAAATGCTTATACCTGCACACCTTCAGTATGCTCCTTATTTCCACGCAGCGGTTAAAAAACAATTTGAACTTATGAACGGAAGAGCGGGAGCTACTAACGCTGAAGGTGAAGACATGACTGTAACACCTATGGTTATGCACCTAGCAGCTAAAGAACTTGCACTTATAACTAAGCAACCTGAAGAGGCTAAAATTGATCTAAAGATTACCCAAAGTGATGCGATGCTTAGCGCACAACAAGAGATGAACACACAGCTAGAGAATATTGTAGCTAATCAGGCAAGAGCTTTTGCAGCAGGCGGAGATGTAGCGCAACTACAGCGTGTACACGTCGAGACACATGGTGATAGCGATATAATAGATGGGGAGATAGAATGAGTGAAGTGTCAACAGTAGTAACAGCTAAAGCTATATTTGTATTTGAAGAAGGTCCTGATAAAATTATGGATGTTCAACAGGATATGAGGATTCGCGGGATTAGAAATGATAAAGGTATGCGCCCTATCAATTTCAAACTTGAATATAATGAGGTGTTTAAGTTTGAGACACTACTTAAAGAGCAGTGGTTCAGATCTCTGATTATAAATGAAATACTTCCTTGTATGAAACAGGGGTACACTTATAAATACTGTGATAGAAGTATTGGTACACCCTTAACTATAAAGGGTAATCATGAGTAAAGTTAAAAATCTTTACTGTATACCGCGCGATTGTCCTGAAGGCGAGCAAGTGCTGAAATTCGGTAAGCGCAGAGGCATGAATGTAGGGGATGAGGAAATCGTATGGTCGTATAACCGACGCAGTGTTAGAAATACTCTAAGAGAAGCTGTTCGTGACTACATGACTGAAGGGTATAAGCTAGAGACTATGACAGACTGTTCAGCTAGACTAGTAAAGGATAAAAATGCTTGAGATAGAAACACCTGTAAAGACCGCCATTGTTAATGCTTACTGCGATAAATGTGGAGGAGAGATGGTACGTGCAGATAACATGACCTTGTGCACCTTCCCTCCTCAGTATAAGTATAAGTGTACAGACTGTGATCACGTAGAAACCTCGTTTAATATTTATCCTGCGACAAAGGTTTATGATGTCTGATATCCCTATTGTAAACGGCACATGCCCTACGTATGAGTGGCCCACAACAGCTGACGGTGTTATAGAGGCTTTCGGTGATGGCATATTAACAGTTGATAAGATGCTTGACTACGCTGACCTAGAGCTTGATTGGTATATACCATCAAAAGATGCTATAGAGTTTATATTGTTTATTCGTCTTGTACTAGGTGAAGAGCCTGAGAATACTAACCCTAAAGCGCACTACTTTCTTATGGACTGTATATTTCAAAGCGATAACGTAAAGCCTTTTTACACGGCTCGTAACATAGATTTTGATGAACTGAAAGATCGTGTTGTCGTTCTATGTACTCGTGAATTTGCTAAGTCAGTTATGGTAGTTTACTTTGTACTGTTCATGGCAGCTAAAGGGCGAGTACCTGGATTTGGTAAAGTGCTGTACGGTATTTATGTGTCAGACTCTATGCGAAATAATGTGGAAACTACTATGACCACTATTGCAAAAGTCTACCAGGAAAGTAAGTACCTGCGAAACATTTTTGAAGAAACGCGACTTATTCAGACAGAAGTAAACTTTATTCGTAAGCCTCAAACACGTAAAGAGATTGAAGAGTACCATCAGCATGTAGTTGTTGAAAAGCAGAAGCCTCATACAGTACCGGGTCGTATGAAACGTACTCTCACTATGACAGGTCTTGGTGCCGCCACAGGTGGTCGTGGTTCTCGTGATGGTCTTGCTCGTCCTGACTTCGCTATCTTTGATGATATGATACCTAATGAGAAGGATGCTGAGTCAGATACAGTTCTAAGTAATATCGAGTCTACTATCGAGGCAGATATTCTTAAAGCCTTGAGTGGTAACGGAAACTTTGCAGTAGCTTTTGGTACTCCTTATAATAAGAAAGACCCTATTTATCGTCGTATTGAAGAAGGTTCATGGCTTCCTGTAGTGTTTCCACGAGCACTTAAATTTGACGAAAGTACAAACGAAAATAACTTTGTAAGTGTATGGCCTGACCGTCACACATATAAACAATGTCGTAAGGACTACATGAAGGCTAAACGTGCAGAGGATCGCGGAAACAAGATGCCTATGAGAAAGCTTCTACAGGAAAACTACCTTCGTATTAGTAACGAGGAAGACCGTATGATATCTGATAGAATGATGCAGTGGTACAAGCGCACAGACATAGAGAAACAGTTAAGCTCATACAACGTATATATCACAACTGACTTTACCTCAACAGGTTCAGACGGCTCGGACTACAGCGGTATAGCAGCTTGGGCAGTTGGAGCTAATAGTGACTACTTTCTCTTAGATTTAAGCCTTAAGAAGTTAGAGCTTGAAGATCAATATAACGAAGTGTTCAGGATGAGTAAGTACTACAGCAATCTTACAGGTCGTGGCGTAACTGTAGGTGTAGAAGTAGACGGACAACAGCGTGTTCATATCTTCGCGCTTAAAGATCGCATGGTCCTCAAGAATGAGTGGTTTACATTTGCTAGAAGTAAAGGCAGTAAAATTGATGCTGAAGGTATCTTAAGTAGACTAGAAGGTGGAAATAAGCATTGGCGTTTTAGAATGATGTTACCTCAATGGCAAAACCATAAAATTTGGTTTCCTACTGAACTTAAAGACAGTCCTGACATGTACGAGATGCTAGAAGAATTAAAGTATGTAACTTACAACGGGTTTGGCTCTATACATGATGATGGCTGTGACCTTATTAGTCAATTAGGCGCGATGGAGATTATGTTCCCTATGCGAAGTAGAGACGGAAACGATAACTTTATGAATAGCAAAAGACGAGAAGGTGAAGGTATGTGGGATAGTACTGACACAGAGGAAGTATCCGCATACGACAGTTATGCTTAAGTAAACTTTATGTATTATGTGGTATAAATTAAAGAGGTGTATACCATGCAGTATAAGAGATTACTAGCATTAACTAAAGGATTGTTAGTGGGTGATGTAGCCCTACCTAGCGATCAAGAAGTGCTTGAAGGCTTATTATCCTATGCTTTCTACATGGTATCTACTAAAGCGCAATCACTACACCTTATGACACTACACCGTAAAAAACCTATTCTTAGATTATCTGAGGGTGATTTTTTAATGCGTATACCTGACCTACCACAGGCACTGACAGATGACCTCGATATCGACGAAGAACTTTGTTATCCATTAGCTCGGTACTTAGCTAGTTTTATATCTAAGGAAAAGGGAGCCATTCATGTAATGTCTGCCAATGCCCTTATTAATGATTATAACGGTAAAGTATATGAAATAATGGATGCAATTAAAGTTTCCGATGAGAGAGGACAACATGTACAGTTACGACCTGAATGACACAAACACTCAGAACTTAAACAACCCTACATTCAGCACAGATAATATAGGTCTGTTTGTAGCTCAAAAACTTCTTACTGTTACGGACCACACAGCCTCCCCTTACAAGCTACATACTAAATTTGAACATAGAGATGTATGGGATATTGGAACAGATACTACTGTAGACCCACTAGCTATTATCTCACCTCATTTTGAAGTAGTACTTAGAGAGGCTTTCAGTACAGGTGCTCTAGGCGATATGAATAAAGAAGAGAAAATGTTCTTTATGGATTATGTTAGATGGGTAGATTGTGGTGCCTCTCCCCATGACACATCTAATGATCCTGCAGAAGGGGATGAGGGATATGTAGAACCTAAAGGGTGCGATACTTTTAACTTCAATCTAAGAACTCCTGTCAGTGCGTTAATGGCGCTTGATTATTGGTTAGTAAAAGAAGTGGAGTGTACAGTACAACGTCAAGAGGATTCTGAAATGCTTCACACATGGAACAAGTGCGAGAACGGATGTAATGCTAGAAAGCACTTACTTACGTCTAGCGGTAGACACAGAGAGCAGCACGGACCATTCCATGCTCATAGTGATGTACGTTATCCTTTCATCTGATAACACATAAACTATAAAATTTAAGGAGAGAACATGCAAGGTGATTTTATAAATAGCCTCACAGATATATTAGGAACAGCATCGAATAACTTTAACGATGGAAAATATGCAGAGATTGTATCCATGTATAAAGATATTTTTGCTACGGCAGGATATATGAAAACGGATGGTGTCTGTATCGTCGCTGAAATACCTAAGTATTGGAATAAGCCTGAAGGCTTTACATTACTAGTGACAGATGCTTCACCTCAGTATGTGCTTGTCAAGCATAAGAATTGTGACTGTGTGGCTGCTGATACTGACTGTTGGTACCCGCCTATTCTAGTAGGTGCGGATGCTCAGTCGGCTCATCAGTCTGCTATCTCGGCATCTTCTAGTGCGGTTTCTGCTACTGCATCAGCAACAAACGCTGCTTCAAGTGCTCAGGTAGCTGTAACATCAGCTAACTCAGCTACAGCTTCCGAAGCTCATGTAGTATCAATGATAAACGGAGTTAATGATTGGGCACAGCAAGTAGGAGTTAAAGAGTACCATGTTGGTCCGACTACTCCTAACTTGTTTGCAGCGTGGTCAGTAGCTGCTGCTGCTATGCTAGTAAGTCTAAATGGTATCCGTCTGACTGCATTTGATGCACTCGGTGTAGCCGAAGACTACATATACACAGGTACGAGTGTATCACTTATACCTCCCGCTCAAGAAGGGGATGTAGTAATTATCGAAGGCTTCGCTTTTGAAACTCCATGTACCAACTGTCCGCCTGATTTAGGATTATATCCGTCAAGCACACTGTACCCAAGTCAGGTAATCTATCCTCACGGATAGACAAATTAAAACAAGGAACATAATATGTCTACTAACTACACAAGAGTAAATTTCAATGAGCTACAAGGCGGAGCATCTGCTACACCTATTAGCGCAGCTAACCTAAATAACATGGACGAGGCTATCTTTAAATTAGCAACATTGTCTACAGGCCGTATTCAAGCTTATGTAACACCAAGTGGTGATGACATGACAGCAGAATTCAATAACCCTAACAAGCCATTCGGAAGCATGGATGCATGTCTATCTCGTGTGCCAGGTTTTGTTGCTGTACATATCTTTATTGCAGGTCTTGCGACTATCTCTCAAGAGCACTTTGTAACTTCTAACGATATAGTATTTTATCCTTGGAACTCAGACATAGTTTTAGATAGCGCTATTGCTCAGTACACACTAGCATTTGGTGCAGCAGGTAAGCTTATTACATACAGCTCAACTTCACTTGTTTTTGCTATTAATGTAACATATGAGCAAAAAGCTAATATCGTTATAAACACAGGTGGATCTTTAACTTATGTGGCTCACACTCCATCAGGCTACACAGGCGCAGGAACAGCTAACGGGATAAAGCGTACAGCTAATGTAACAGGTGCTAATCATACTGCCCCTGCTTCTGCTCCTCTTCACGTAATTTTAAAGGGTAGTGGACTAAGCCTTAACTTTGAAAACACAAACCTTAAAGGTCCTGAAGGTCAGTACGGTATTACAGATAGTGGTGTGATTAGTCTTGGTTCTAATAGTCGCGGTCCTGTTGCACCTTCTACAGTACCTCAACCGACTCAGATTGAGAATGTATTAGTTGATGGCGACTCACTTACACGTATGTTCGTAGGTATTAAAGCACAGGACTTCAACACAAGTAACGGTAAGTTTGTTAAGATGATTACTAATGTTGTATCAAGTCTTCCACTTAACCCTGCTATCGTTCCTGTTACAGTACAAGTTACAGCGTAAGCTGAAAATATAAAGGACTCACTATGGGTATTGCTAGAGAGAATGTAGAAAAACTACGAGTTGCAGGTAAAGTAGCTAAGTGGGGCCACATAGTAGGTCCTTTAACAGATCAGCTTGACTTAAAAAGCGCACTAGATTCAAAGGTACCTAAGAGTACTTTTGTTAAAGGTGTAGGTGCACTTGACGGAGGAGGCCAATTATTCGGAGACTTAGAGATAACTCACGCGGATAAGAATGGTACTCGTCATATCCCTAAAGATGGTAGTGTTACTACTACTCTAGGATGGGACAGTGAAGGTAAAGGTAAATGGCAATACCCTGCTTCTAAAGACGCTATTGATAGCGGAATGGAAGCACAGTTAACTGTTACTCCTTTTCAGTTAAAAGCTTCTCAGACAGGTAACGTCGCAGCACCTTTTAAAGATACAGTAACCTACGAAGTAGGTGTTATAGTAACATATCAAAATATTGCTTATCGTTCAACAACTGCGATACTAGCAGGACCTTTCAACTATAATCAATGGAGAGATATTGAGAAGTCAGGTTCAGCATGGGATGCATCAGCATACTATGAAGCAGGTGATATCGTCTCACGTAATGGTAAGGCATACTTAGCTGTTAGTAACAACACAGGTAGCGATCCTATACTTGGCCCTAGTTGGGACTCTTTAGATAGTTCACAATATGTAGCAGGTACTTATACACCTACAGCAGGTTCAGAGTACCCTAACACAGCAACGGAAACTACCGGAGCTACATTCTTTATTGTAGGCGGTACTTATACTTTTCTAACAGGCGACCTAACAGGCTTAATAGTAAATGATGGAGATTCTCTAGTATGGCAAGGAAGCACTACATGGTTTATTCATTATAAGCCTACTACAAGTGTGGAAAAAGGTGGTAGATCTTGGAACAGTACAGTTGGATACCTTGCAGGAGACATCGTATCTCACTCAGGCTATACTTTCTTATGTACTGCTAACACTACTACCGAAGATCCTTCTGATACTAACTTTTGGAAGTTTCTAGCTACTAACCCTGAAAAAGGTGGTATAGCAGGTGTATCAGGAGTGGCTTACACAATCGGTGACACAATAGGACATAACCATAAAGTATGGATATGTGAAGCTGACACAGATAAGTTACCAGGCGAAGCAGGTGGTACACTCTCTGATTGGATTATATCAGGAGCGCAGTACCACCACGAACTACATGATGCAGGAACGCATACACACGCTAATATAGATGACCACCTAGACTCTGTTACTGCCGATAGTGGTAAGCCACATATTCCTGTAGGAGGAGCTAACGAAGATTTACTTGGTTGGAACTCTACAAGTAAAGCTAAGTGGCTACCACGTACTGAGTTTATCCGTGATGATCTACTAGGTAACGGTGTAATCAATAAAGCTTTATCAGCTAATCAAGGTTTCGTACTAGATCAAAAGAAAGCTGATAAAGTTAGGAAGATTACAAGTACTCAGTCAATCACAGTAAATGGAGTTGCGAGCGGTAACTCTACACTTGCAGCTGACAACGCTATAGGACACGTAACAACATCAGGGCATAAACATATACCTGCAGGTGGAGTTAATGGCTATAACATACTTAAATGGAGCACAGATGGTACAGCAGTATGGGGTAACATCACAACAGATTATTTTGTTAACTCTCTAACTAGTACCGATACTACAAGAGCTCTTACTGCTAATCAAGGAAAAATCCTTCAAGACGGTAAGGCCAATAAGACTATAAGTGTTACTACAGGTGGCGGATTGCTACTTAATGGTACTGCCAACGGTTCAGGAACACTTGCTTCTAACTTGACTGTTGCTCATGCTACTACAGCGGGTAATAAACATATTCCTGCAGCAGGAGCGGCAGGTAATGTACTTATGTGGAGTACAGCAGGAGAAGCTTCATGGACAGCAGGAGCATCTGAATTTCTTTCTGCTAACCCTTCTTATGCTAATACAAGCGGTTTAAAAGTAACTGATAGTGATACAGTTGTACTACTCACTTTAGATAACGGTGGAACACCTACATTTGAATTGAAACGTGCAGCGGGTAATATCTTGGATATGGTGTATACAGGGATACTCAACATCGTTTCTACCATAGAGAAAATAACTCTTACAGCAGGTACAAACAAAAATATTGATCTAACTGTAAGTGGGACAGGTAAAGCAACTGTTAATGGTGGAGAGATACTAACAGCTCTTACAAGTGGTATAGTGAAGTCTGACACTACAGGTGTCACCAATGCAATACCTATTAACAATGTAATTAGCCTCCCTGAAGTGGACTACCAAGCTCTAGTAACAGCAGGAACTACAGATCCTAATACTCTTTATGTAAGGACTTAAAATGGCAGTTAGTGTGGGAGCTGCCACTGCCCAACTAGCAGTAGGTAATGTAGGAGAATTTTTAGAGTACACTTACTCTAAAATTGGGGGATACTATGTAGTGTTTACAACAGCACTTAATAATCCTATAGGTTTTTATTGGGATGACACCCTAGTAGGCTCTCTTGATGAGGGAGACACAGGCTCACAAATAACTGCAGGTGGATTTATCTATACTGTAGGTCCGTTAGTAGAATCTGTTACACAACCTACTCAGCGCTTCTATCACTCAATTAAGAGAGTAGCGGTATAATAACAATATACTAAAGGATAAGAATATGGAATTAACGGATTTAGCTACATACGATATAGTAGTAACAGAGGGCACAGTCTATGACTTTATGCTTACACTATTTGATGATAATGATGATATTATATTCTTTCCTGAAGAGACAACTGTTTTAATGAGAGTAAAACTTTTAAATAGAACTGAAATGTTTGAAGGTACATATAAAATAGAACGAGGGGCAAATCCCGTATCCTCATTTTTCATACAAATACCTCGTACACATATATTTGACGGAGACATAGGAGACTATAGCGTAGACTACACTATACCTGCTATCTCAGAAAACTCAGCTACAGAAACTAAGCCTGCAAGAGCAGTAGATACAAAGCGTATTATACGCGGAGAGATAGTTATAGAAAAAAGCTTTTAAGGAATATACCATGAGCAACGGAGCAACAATAACAGTAACAGCAGCAGCCAAAGAGCCTGTGACAGTCGTAGTAGGCCCTTATCTCCTAGTTCAGCCTGACGAAGGTGGAAGCGGAGATCCTTCAACAGGTTTCATGGAAGTATTTAATGATGATGCTACAGCTAAAGGGTGGAGACTCGTAAGAGAAGAAACTATAAATAAAGATAAGCACTTGCCTATAGGTGAAGATGCTATTGATGGCTCAGTAGTGGTAAATGGTACAAAGATAGGCGCAAGTGGTAAGAGGGCTGTATCTTTTGGAGCTGATACCATAGCTGCGGGAGATCATAGTTTCGCTAACGGTCACGCTACTACTGCAAATGGTAATGATAGTGCTACAGAAGGACACTTTACACTTACAGGTAGTAACTCTCATGCTGCACATGCTGAAGGCTATGGTACAACTGTAGCTACAGCTGACCACAGTGGGTCAGCTGCTAGTACTGTAGAATTTCCTTCTGAATGGGCTGCGGATTTGGATGTAGAGGACCTCGCTTGTAACTTTGAAGTAAAAGGAACGCGAGTAATACCCGTAGGAGGTGGGGGAGTACCTGATCAGCCTATTACAACTCCTGATGAAACAGCAGGACTTCATGCTGAAGGCTATGAAACCTTAGCTATGGGAACAGTAGGGGCACACGCTGAAGGATATTTAACAATATCAGCAGGAGCGGCTTCACATACAGAAGGTGTAGGGACAACAACTATGCCATCGTTGTGTTTAGAAACAGGCGGTGGTGGTGGCGGTGGAGAAGCTGATAAAAGTAAAAAAAGTAAGGTTTCTAAACCTAACCCTCCTTCTGAACCTTATAACGAGAAAACCATAGGTGCCCATGCTGAAGGAGCTGAGACAATCAGTGGCGGTATAGGGGCACACTCTGAAGGCTATAGAACATTTGCAGGTGGGAAAGGGGCACATGCTGAAGGCTACCTTACAATAGCTATAGTTGGAGTAAAAAATGGCGGAGGCGGTGAGGTAATGGCTATGGAGTTTGGTGGAGAGGGTGGAGATTTACCCTTTCCTCCTACTATCGAGATAGAGGCAGCTCCTCATGCAGAAGGCTATATGACTGAGGCAACGGGAACATCTCACGCTCAAGGATACCAATGTCTCTCACAGGGCAAGGGAGCACATAGCGGAGGTAACTACACAGATGTAGGGGGAGAAGGATCTTTCGGACATGGTACAAACGTAAGTATAGGGGGCGGTGGATACGCCAACTTTGCCGCTTGTAGGTCAGTAAGTATTTATAACTCTACTACGTCTGCAGCACTAGGCTACTACAACAGCATCTATAATGGACATTCATGTACAGTCTTTGGATCTAATAACAGTATGAATAACGCTTCTAAAGGGACAATATTAGGAACACAGTCTCAGGATACTCGTGGTAACTCAGTTACTTCTATAGGAAACAGTAATAACAGTACAAGAGCTACAAGGTCAGTTCTTTTAGGTAACTATATGAAGGTTGAGTATTCTAATTCTGTAGTAGCTATGGGAGAGAAGCTCTTCATAAACGGAGGAAATGAAACCTTACTATTGGGACAGTATAATAAAAAGAGTCCTACCTATAAGAGTACATCAGCACTTGTAGTCGGAGTAGGTAACACAGAGAATACACGCAGAGACGGGCTAGTACTTGCGAAAATGACAGGAGTACTAGCACTACCATCTGCTACTATAGCTTCTATAGAGGGAAGTCCGTTTGCCGAGAAAGCAGTACCTACTGTAGAGTATGTAGATCATGTCACAAAAGACTTTGTATCTTCAACTCTTTTTGTATCTGATGGAAGTATGAAACCTTGGCCTACATATAATTCATCTGCTGCAAGACCAAAAACAGTGTGTTCTAATGATAATTTCGTGTTTGCTAGTACATACTCACAAAATGTTATTAGTGTGTTAGATAAAGCTACAGGGGCAACATTTTCAATTAGCGGAGCACCTTATACAGGAGACCTATTTGGATGGAGTATAGCTTGTACAGATGATTACCTAATAGTGGGCATGCGAACAAACCCTGCACGATATACAGGTGTAGTACTTATATTCAGCCTAGCAAACATGACAAGTACTGTTCCTCCAACACTCCATGCTACGGTATATAACACACTAGGGCATGATGTGTATAATGATTACTTTGGAAACGCTGTAGCCGCAGCAGGAACAACTGTAGTTATTGCAAGTAACGGTAACTACTCTCATATTTACGATATAGCTACAGGTACGAATACTAAGGTTCCTGTTAAAGCTCTTCATGGAGCTGTGGGAGCTACCGCTACTCATGTAGTAATAGGAAGTTATGGCACATCTTCAGCAACTGTTTATTCTATGAGTGGAGGAGTTCCTACTCTCATAGCTACTCTTACAGGTGCAGCGTATGCAGGATATAACTACTTTGGGTTTAGTGTAGCAATTACAGATAATGCTGTATATGTAGGGGACGAGATTTCTCCTGACCCTGACAATGCTAGTAACCCACTTAAAGGTGGCGTGTATAAATTTAGTCTGAATGGTGCTCAAGAGTGGTATCGTCACGGAACAGCAGGACAAAATGCAGGTTATGAAATAGCAGCTACAGAGAGCAGAGTAGTCGTAGGGTCTTCAAAAGCTATTCAAGTGTATGCTCCTGACGGTACCTTAATAGCTACACAGTTAAATGAGCCGGGAGGAACTTCTGTATGGTCTAAGTTCGGACTAGGCGCGGTATATACACATAAAGAAGACATCTTTATCGGTGCACCTTATAGTGGGTATGGACACGGTATTCCTACTGTGTGGAGTTTTAAACTAAGAGGCGAGATACTTAGATCTGATGGGACAGTGGTTATGGACAGTGCTTATACGCCTACAACAGCTAATAGTATTGCAACTTCTAAATCAGTAGCATCTTATGTACTTACTCCTGCTTACGGCCTGTCACTTCCTACAACACTTCCTACTATTTCAGGGACTCCTTGGAATGACGGTGGAGTTGTGAAGATTACAGTATAAGGCAGGTATAATGGCAATAGTTCAACTTGATATACGACCTGATAAGGTTGTAGTTAAAGGCAAAGCACATAAGCCTAAAGTAGTAATAGTAGGTAGATATACTACGAGCGAACAGCTTGTAGGCTACCCTAAACTAAAGTCGGCATGGAAAAAGGAAGAAGATGGCGAATAGATTTCCCGCAACAGATACTATGCGTGTAACAGATATTCCTGCTACAGTTATAGTAGGTCCTTATGATGTAGTGAAAGAGATTACTGCAGGGCGTATTAAGGCTACATGGGACGGTACGACTGTTGATCCTCCTATTGGAGCGTGTAACAGAGTAACTACAGTTATTTCATTAGGTACTACAGGATACTCTTTTTCTGTATATGGAGATGTCAATTCTTATGCTGTAAGTGAAGGGACCGTATCAGATGGAAAAATAACCTACCCATCTCATAACCTAAGTGTTATAAGACCTACTACAGGAGTAGCGGGTAGTTATACGTCTCATATCGTAGTTCAGCTTATAGTAGAGGATGGAGAAGCTCTTGTGCTAGGATACGAAAACGTAAAAAAAGGCATAGAGCCTGATACTAATATAATTAAAATAGGAATTCCTTGCTCATGGGATGAATATATTCCAAGGGCAGGCTTAGAAGACCTAGATAAAAATTATCAGCATCAAGTTATTATAGATTTTGATGAGTGGTCTTTTCCAACAGCTAAAGATGGAAGTCGGGTGTTAGCCGGATTTGTACCTACTAGAAATAATGATACTATATATGGTTTCCAACAGGAAGTAGATCGTCAAAGTATAAAAGGCAACTTTCCTTTAAATACTGCTTTCATAACAGTAGGGCATAAGAACAAAGATACATCATTATATGGATATCTATATGATGATAAAAAGGGCGTTGTAAGCGGAAAGCTACGTGCTTATTACGGAATAAAAAGAGTACATGGAATTTACCAGGAAACTCATGGGTTCTTAGAGCATACATACAGTTTAAGGCTTTTACTTGGGCTGTCTTCAAATTTCCAAGTATACAATGTAAACCTAGCTGAGAGTGTTAGACCTAACTTTCAAGTAGGAACATACCCTGCATGGTTCGGAACACAGAATCTAGGGCAGACAGTACAGCTTGTATTTACACCTGACGAGCCTGCACCTCAAATGCCGTAAGTTCGGTGGATATAAAAGAAGGATGAGAAATGAGAAATGCAAAAATTATTGAGTTGTTAAACGAGACAGGTGTTCCGGAAGACTTTATTCTAGGTGACATTCAAAGTGATGGCGCTAATGACATGGCAGGCGACTATGTTCCTACTAAGCCTAAAAGTGTGGCAACTAAAGAATATGTTGACAGTCACAGCCCCACTACACCGGGATACATTACTGAGACAGGTAAAGGTAACTACACTCCTGACCTAAAAGTGGGAAACTACTTTAACTATGTGCTTGACCAAAATGCAACGATAGAATTACCTGCCTTATTATCTCTTCAGCCTGGCCTAACAGGACACATAGCGTTAGAACAAAATAATGACGGTGACTATATCGCTACATTTGCTAGTGAATATATACTGCCATTAGGAGGATTTGATATGAACACTAATGCCAAAAGTCAGTCAGTATTTAGCTATATTGTACTTAGCAGTAAAAAAGTTGTATTAGCTTATGTGGCGCATTACGTCAACCATATTCAACCCTCATAACGCAAAGGACTAGCAATGAAAATAGTAGAAATCATGAAGACAAGAAGCTTAACAGGCTCTGCCCCTCATATATCCCCCATAATTAGGGATACTCAAAGTGGAGGAATAAAAACTCCTAATGCAGATATAACGCTTATGACAGATCCTGACACTCTGATAACAAAAGCATTTTTTGATGCTAATAATAATGATGGGGGTGGCGGAGGTGGCAGTGTCGGAGGACTGAAAACCTTCTGTACTAACTTCATTGACCCAAGTAATCCTAATAAGATAGTAGTAAAGTTTAAAAACATTGGTCCGGCTAATACAGGCTCCGCATTGATAACTTTCAGCGGGACAGCGGTAGGGACTGTAAATGGTCATACAGGCACAGTGAACGTAGCAGGTACTGCGAAGTATAACCTCGGAATGTTTTTTATGGAGGCAAGCTCTGTGAAGTCATGGTTATCAGGAACAGCAGCCTCTACATGGCTACATGCAGAACTTTCCACAAGTTCTGTAGGCGGAGCTGCTCATGCAGGAGGTCTATTTGACTTTATCTTTAACTTTCAATACCAAGGATTCGGCATTAGTGATTTCGGGACAGATGCAGAGTTTAACTTATGCGTGACATACGACTCCGCAGCTATCGAACCTATCGGAGTTCTCAGTGAAGTAGCTACAGTAAGCTAGTTACTACGTTAAGGCTTTTCATAAAGGAAAATATAAGCATTTTACTTTATGATATAATACGAATACAACTTAATATGGAGCACTGACTACGTATTTGGCAAAAGGGGCAGAGATGTGGGAAAGACTAAAAGTTTTATGGGTGAAATACACCCCATTTGATCTCACCTCTCAAGTAAATGTTATACTTCACCGCTTCGACTCTGTAGATGAAAGACTTCATCTCCTCAATAATCTCTTTGATCTCCAACTAAACTCTTTAATAGCAGAAATTGAATACAGAACGTCCCTACTAGACTCTATAGGAGATACAATTCCTGATATGCTATGGGCTAAGGATTTAGATGGTAGGTACTTATATGCTAATAAGGCTACTTGTGATGACCTCCTTTGTACACCTAATCCTATTGGATTAACAGATGTAGAAATGAGTTTAAGTAATAAGAAGCGACAAGGGGAAGAAAATTTTACTTTCGGTCAGTTGTGTGCTGACTCCGATGCAGAAGTATTAATCACACACGTACCTACTAAGTTTATTGAAAAAGGTAAGGTACACGGAAAATTAATCTACTTAGAAGTTTACAAAAATGTGATAAAATCAAAATCAGGAATTGTTATAGGTACTTGTGGAAGTGGTAGAGATGTCACAGAAATAGCAGAAGCATATAAGAAAAACGCTTGCATGAGAGATATCTGTGCAGCGTATGATTTTGATATCCTAGACGATTAAAAAAAAGGACTGACTGATGAGTGAAAGTTGGGAAGAACACCGTTTATATATTGTACAGGAGATTAAGAGTATTAAAGGCAATATTGCCACTCTCCAAGCTACGATACAAGACATACGTATATCATTTGCAGTACTTAATACTAAAGTACTAATGGCAGGTGGACTTATGGGTATCATGGGTGGGTTAGCTAGTGCATTAGTACTAAAGATGGTAGGCGGCTGATTATGACAGTTACCGAAAAGTCTAAGCAACGTACCGTATACGTAAATCTTAGTTTTGTTACTCTTATTGCGATGGTTATCGCTACTATATTAATGCCTTTCCTGGGAATAAAAGGAGCTGAAATTAGTGCTACTGTAGTAGGGTTTATAGGACTAGGTGCCTCATTTGCAGGTATTGTAGCAGTTCATTTAGGTACTACCCCAAAGGATACAAAGAATGACACTACTAGGTAAATTCTTTATGTTCCTTGCTGCTGTACTCGGCACACTTCTTATAGTGGCTGTTACAGTTGCATACTTCTATAGAGCAGAGCTACTTGAGAAGACCAAGGACTACTTTGTTGCTACTGTCAATACAGAAACATGCCTACAGGCTCTCGATACGCAAAACGCTAAGTATAAAGCACTGCAGATAGACTATAAAGCACGTAAAGCAAAGGTGAGGATAATCACTAGAGTAGAGATAGAAGAGCGCCTCAAGGTAATCTACCGCGATAGAAATATCACTATGAAGGAATGCAATGAAACTGCACGTACTATTGATGCTATTCGTTTTAGCGGTTTTTAGTGGCTGTTCTCAACGTGAGTTGATAGTCCCTAAAGAAGTGTACATTACTGTCCCTTGTGTGATACCTAAAATAGAATGTGTCCGTACTCCTCCGATGCTGAAACTTATGGAAGATAAGGATATAATAATTGAATTAGTAAGATGTATAGCTGTGTATGAAGAGAACATACAAGTATGTCAGTAAAGTTTATAAGGTAATTATATGAGATTTGGATTTCAATTTGGTCTAGCGGAAAAGAAGCAAGGCGGTACGCCTATTCCTAGTGGTCCTATAGTACAGATCAGATACACTACATCAACAAACGATATAGAGTCAGCAGATTTATATGCGGATTATGGGCATACACCTTACCTAGTTAATAATGGTAATGGAACTTACGACTTATGTTGTGATACACCTACAACTTTTATTGGACTAGCACCATCAGGATATTATGGAAATTACAACTACTATTTACAGATCGAGGCTATCACATTAATATCAGTGTCTACACTAACAAGATTGTATGACGACGAAGCGGCAGAGTATGGTACAGGGCCATTTTGTCACATGAGTGCTGTTGCCGAGTTCGATGCTTCAAAACTTACGTCTGTTGTTGATGCGAAGAGAGCATGGGAAGGATGTAGTGACTTAGAGATTTTCAATGCAAGCGGACTAAGAGCAGCTACTAATATATATGGAGCATGGCGCGATTGTGAGTCCTTAGAGACTTTTGACACAAGTAATTTAACTTCTGTCATAGACATAAGATATGCATGGTCAGGCTGTGAGTCCTTAGAGACTTTTGATATGAGTGGCCTAAGTAATGCTGTACTAGCAGTATCAGCATGGGATACATGTAGTGAATTAAGATATTTTGATACAAGCATACTGACCTCTGTCACTACTGCGAGCAGGGCGTGGAGAAACTGTACGGGCCTGATAAGTTTTAACGCTACCGGGCTAGTGGCCACTACTGACTTACAGTATGCATGGTCAGACTGTGATAAATTAAAGTGTGTTAGTTCGTTTACAGCTCCTTTGGCTAACGCTTCAAGAGCGTTTAGTCCAAATAATGTTTTAGTACATCCTAATAATGCAGAGAGAACTGCCTATTTTACAGCTAACGGTGTTTATTGGAATAACTTAGAAAGCTGCGACGGAGCAAATGCAGGCTTTAAAGCTATAGTGCATGCTCCTACACAAGAAGCCGCTACTCCTATTATGCTTACAGGCATAAATGCCACTGTGCCTTACACATTAAGTAACGATGAAATAGTAGCTAACAAGGATGGTTCATGGACATTTGAAACTGCTACTGTTATTACAGGAGTACGTTGGGACCAAAACACAGAAGTAACTAAGATACACCTTATAAAGGCAAGCACAGTAGCACACTTTATAGAGCCTTCTAATAATAATGGATGGACTATATGTAAAGGATGTACAGCCCTTACTGACTTTGTCTGTGATAGCTACTCTCCTGATTTGGAGAGTGTTGATAAGGCATGGCAGTCATGTACATCACTAAAAGGATTTGATACAACAGGATTAGACGCAGGTTCAATAGAAGGAGCATGGTCAGGTTGTAGCTCTTTAACTCATTTTAATGCAGCAGGACTAACATCGGTAATCGCAGCCGACAGAGCTTGGGATGGCTGTAGTGCTCTTACGGAGTTTGACACTGAAGCGTTAAGATTTCTCCGTTGGGCACGGTATACTTGGAGAAACTGTAGAGCGATGACGACATTTAACACGCGAGGATTAGGAAAGCTACAAAACGCTTTTATGGCATGGGGACACTGTACTGCTCTAACATCTTTCGACGCAAGTGTATTACAGAACGTAACAGATATACGCTCAGCTTGGGAATCATGTGAAAATTTAGTAGGTTTCGACACAGAGGGACTAAACAAAGCAACATCTGTAGAGCTTACATGGTATGGATGTAAAGGACTAATATCATTTAATACACGAGGCCTTACAGCAGTTACTAATATGCGCAGTGGATGGCAATCGTGTGATCATCTTATATCTTTTGATGCTACAGGGTTAACTGCTATAATAAATATGAGCGAAGCTTGGTATGGATGTCATAGTTTAGTATGTATTTCATCATTTAAAGCGCCTTCTGTTACTTCAGTATATAACGCCTTTGGTGTAACACAGAGTTTAGTCCACCCTGATGCAGCTGAACAAGCGGCATCGTTTACAACGACAGGTGTAGATTGGACTAATCCAACAACTTGTCCATAATAAAAAAGGAATAAAATGAAAAAGATAGTAGAAAACTCAGGTACAGAAACTATTGGCAACCTAACAAGAGTCAGGGGTGCAAACCAAGTAGTACTAGTAGGTGGGGAAAAAGCACCTAAGTGTACAGCTAATGTTAAAACTTATGGTAATATTTGGACTAGACACTTAAAGATGAATAAAGGAGAGTCTAAGGCAGGGCATAAACATGAATTTGATCACCTACACTTTCTAGCTTCAGGATCAGTTGAAATTAGAGTGTATAAGACAGAGGATAAAAGTGCTCCATTACTCGTAAAAGACTTTAAAGCTCCTACATGGATAAAGGTCCCTAAAGAACATTTTCATGATATAGTAGCATTAGAAGATGGCACAGAAGGCTATTGTATACAAGCTATTAGGAATGAAGACAAAGAAGTAGTGGATAGTGACTATGCATATGACACAGATTGGTTAGAGGAAGTTAAAGCTTACGAAACTGCAAACAATCTCGCTGATGAAACTAAGAACGTGTAATGAGATTTGGCTTTCAATTTGGGATGGCAAAAGAAGTGTCAGGATTTACTCCTGTACCGTCGTATTAGCTCCTTTGTAGCGCCTGACGTAACAGACGTTGAAGATGCGTTTGACTCAACAGACGGACTAGAAGAGGGCGGACACCCTAATATGGCAGAGCAAGAAGCTTACTTTACAGATTCAGGTATTGATTGGACTAATCCTGAAAACTGTCCTAATGAGTAAATAAAAAGGAATAGAATGAAAAGTAAATATTTTAAGATCCACGAGATAGTGCCTAAGAACATCTACGATAAGTATGGAGAGAAAGCTTGGCGCTTTGTTCCTGCTAGACTGATACGTATGATTGACTCCTTTAAAGAAACATTTCCTGATGGTACTATTACTATCAATAACTATATATGGGGTGGTAATCGGTATTGGTCAGGGTGGAGAACTCCTGAAAGCACTTACTACTCAACTACATCTATGCATGCTTCTTGTAGAGCTGTGGATATGCTATTTAGTGACTATACTGCTGACGAAGTACGTAAGAGAGTTATAGCAGAACAGAACGGGGCTTTTCGTGAAGTTAAAGGACTAGAGCTGGGAACTAGTTGGGTACACGCTGATGTACGTAATGAAGATACACTAGTTACTTTTAACGCTTAAACAAGCATGGAACTTATGAGATGTTCTGTGGTATAATAAAAGTAAATTATTTAAAGTTAGGGATACATTATGGCACAAAGAGAACGTGAAACTAGAAGCGGATTAGGAACAGACACACAAGGACAGGTTATACAAGCTGTGCCATTAGTAGAAGGTAAATGTAACCTAGATAGTGGAGAACACTTTACAAGTGGTATCATACATTGTGCGGCTGACGGGGACATTCTATGTACATGGTCATCGGGGAATACTCCTACAACGATAGCATGTAAAGCAGGTGAAGACTACGCTTATTTCGGAAAAGTAACTATACAGGGTGGACTCTTCCACCTTTGCTAAGAACGACATAAATTATAACTAGGATTAAGTATGAATGAAGAAACTGACACTGTAGTAAGTATAAACATTACAGAATGGAAAAATGAGCCTAGTGTCGGTGACTTAGATTACGACTTACAAATGGCATCATCTTCTCAGGAAGATTTTAAAGATAAGTTAAGAGGGTATAAACTTACACGAGATGGCGGAAAAGTGATAAAAGCTTCTAAGCCGGGTAAGAGTACATCACGCCCACTTGTAGTACGTAAATCTAATGAGTGGAAATACCCTGCTATGGAAGAGCCGTTTCTTAGTACTCAAGACATGTATGATATTAGACCTCGTACTTTTGAAGATGTAGAAGCAGCTAAACAAAACTCTCTTATTTTAAATTACCAATGGGGAACAAAAGTACCTAAAGTTAAGGTAGTGGGCGATATTGTCCGTACTATAGTAGATGACGGTACAGTTATCGTTAAAACAGGATGGGACGCTGAATACGGAACTAAAGTAGTAGAAGAAGAGCAGCCTGTATATGCTACTCCTGAAGAGTCTCTACAAATGATGCAAGAAGCAGTAGCTAATGGTCAGATGTCAGAAGAAGAAGCTCAAGCTCGTATGGAAATGGGTGAGCCTATGCAGAAAGGCACTGAGAAAGTTTATACTGAAAAAGAAACACTTACAGTAAATCAGCCTACTTACGAAGTATGTATCAATGCTAATGTTACAATAGATCCTACATGTGAAGGTATCATGGCTAATGCTAATTTCCTAGCACATGAATACGATGTAGATATGGCAACTCTAAAAAAAGACGCTTATATAAGAACTGTAACTATTGACCAAGAGACAGGTAAAGAAATTGTGGAAGAAAGAGGTTTTTATCACAATTTAGATAACGTGGCCATACAGACAGGCGAGACAACAGATGATGAATTTATGTCAGACGCTGCGAATAACTTTAATTATCAAGATAAGCCTCGTAAGAAACTACGGGCTAAAGAATATTGGGGTTATTGGGATATACATGGTGACGGTTCTGTAGTTAGCATTGTAGCTACATGGATTAACAACACTATGATACGTATGGAGGAAAACCCTTTTCCTCATAAACGTATACCTTTCAGTCTTGCTGTATACATGCCTGTTAAACAAGAGATACATGGTGAGCCTGATGCTGCTATTCTAAAAGAGAATCAAAGCTCTATAGGTCGTATGACAAGAGCTGCTGAAGATATTACGGCTACTGTAGCGGTAGGACAGACATTTATTGATGAGAACTTCTTTCCTAGCCCTACTCAGAAGAATAACTACGAGAAAGGTAATACTGTTTATCATCGTGGTGGTATGAGCGCTAAGAACGCTATTCATAAAACAGCGGTAGAACAAGTACCAGGTACAGTATTTGATATGATAGCTGCACAGACAGCAGACGCAGAAGCACTTACAGGTACTCGCCCATTCAACACAGGTACAGGTGGAGCCGCACTTAACTCTACAGCTACAGGTGTTCGTTCAGCTATGGATGCTACAAGTAAGCGTGAGCTTAGTGTACTTCGTCGTTTAAGTGAGCTGTTCATAGACATGGGTAGAATGACTATAGCTATGAATCAAGAGTTCCTGAGCGAAGAAGAAGTAGTCAGAGTAACTAATAAAGAGTTTGTAATTATTCGTCGTGATGATCTAGCAGGAGAATTCGACCTAACTATTGATGTATCAACTCCTGAAAGAGATAATGAGACAGCTGATAAGCTTATGACACTTATGCAGACCAATGCTGCTAACATGGATCCTGAAATAGCTAAGATGCACTATGTTAAAATAGCTGAGTTATGGAAGATGCCTGCACTAGCAGAAGCAGTTGGAAGTTACGAGCAACAAGCCGATCCTCGTCAAGAAGAGTTAATGGGGCTACAGATTGAAGAGCAAAAACTTAAAAATGCGTTAGCACAGAAACAGTTAGAAGATTACGACAGCAAGATTTATGAGAGACTATCTCGTACCGAAGAAAACGCTACAGGTGACTCAGTACTTAAGCAAGCTAAGGCAGAAGAGTCTCTTGCTAGGGCTAAAGAAGCACTAGCTATAGCAAGTAAGCTAGAAGCAGAGACAGATATTCTTGATCAAGACTTTATCCACGCTAGAAATGGCGGTAAACGTAAAGAGCAGATAGAAGATTTAGAGTATGCAGCTTCTGTTAAGCACGAAGAACGACAGCAAGCACAAGAGCATAACATTGTTTTAAAAGATAGAGACACATTAGCTAAAGCAAGTATGCATAAAATGCAGAGCGATTTAAAAACTAGAGACGCTAATAACCTATAGGAGTATTAATGAGAAATACAACTATAACGGATACCATGTCTGTACAACTAGCACGTAGCAAAAAAGCTGCGGCTGACCTCACTGAAAAACTAACCCCCACTGTCAGTAAAGAAGAGCTAAGAGATCAAGAAGATGTCCGTATAGCTACAATGGTGTTAGCTGCCATGAGTCATGTTCCTGCGCCTAAAGACGGTACTAACGGAAACGATGGTAAAGACGGCTCTAACGGTACTAATGGAGCAGACGGTAAAGACGGTGTAAATGGTACTAACGGATTAGATGGAACAAGAGGTAAGAACGGGCTAGACGGTGAAGATGGCTTACACGGAAGAAGCGGTCTTAACGGGGATGACGGCAAAGACGGGATAGATGGAATTAATGGCAAAGACGGGATAGACGGTAAAGATGGAATTAACGGTGAGACAGGTAAAGAAGGAGTAGCAGGTCTTGATGGTAGAGACGGTAAAAACGGTATTGACGGTAAAGACGGAAACAATGGAGAAGACGGGGCATCAGTATATAAAATAAAAGCTGTAGATTCTTCCTATGTATTCACACTTGAAAATGGTAAAAGCATAAGTGTAGAAATG
>Ga0256844_10000042_pt1 | contig 50070 bp, 61 predicted proteins | sample MusselsmetaG_FD_189100 | JGI IMG/M metagenome (GOLD analysis project Ga0256844, IMG submission 189100) | Mussel associated microbial communities from hydrothermal vent at the East Pacific Rise, Pacific Ocean - Mussels | ecosystem: Host-associated > Mollusca > Shell > Unclassified ... | reverse complement strand
AAGTATCTATCTTACATATGGCTTTTTATATGTAAGCTAAGTACACTTAAACATACAGGCAAAATTAAGATTTACAGAGGCCAATAATATTGAACCATGATGAATTGACCAGTACACTCTTGTACGGCCAGATTTTCTGGTCAATTAACTTGTCCATTTATTTGGATAACAAACCCATTGGGATGCAATCAATCCCGATGGGTTGCTTATCATCCTGGCGGTTGATTGCATCCCTTTTTTTATAATTATAAAGTGCTAAAATGTAATATATAAATGAGGAATCAAAATGGATAATGTTGAAAATCTAATCATTGAACATCTGCGAGCTATCCGCACCGATATTAGTTCTTTGAAAGACGACTCACGAGAAATCAAAAGTCGTTTAACCAGCGTAGAGCAAGGTATAGTTGGTCTTCGTAGAGACAGTGCATCACAATATGGCGATATTGTTGATACTCATAGTCGTTATGATCGCCTAGCAGAACGTGTTGAGCAAATTGAAAAAAGGCTCGATATTGCCGATGACAAATAAAGTGGATCTTTATTCACAAATTAAACACCGTGTTGAGCAAGAAAATCACATGGAAGCACATCGTGCAATGTGGTCAGCTCAGCAAAAAAGTCTAAATAATCAAAAATGGTATTGGCTTGGAACGTTGCTTGCAACGGTCATACTTGGTGTGGCTGCACTCTATTTTAAGTAATTTTTGATATAAGTTGTCCATTATTGGGTTTAACCCAGCTGGGATGTATCACATTCCTCTGGGATTGTTGTGCATCCCTTATTATCGGAGATGCACATGAAACAATTAAAAAACAATCAGATCACTCTGACTGCTTTTCAATTAATGAAAATGGAACTTCACTTTAAAGTAAAGTTTTTCCTTTTTCGATTGAGAAATTTTAGCCATCCTTCATTTCAACCTGATGATATCTGGTTGAAATCTTAGATTATTCGGATCCTGTTACAGGGTCCACCTAAGCAGCTTGCATCAGGCTGTTTAGGGGACTTTGTAACAATAACCTAAAAGGATCTGAACAATGATAATGGCAAAATCTCAAGTCAACACCAATAACCCACATGTTGAGTATTCTTCACAGGATGTTCATAAAAATGTAGTTATTTTTAATCACATCTCATCAAATAAACAAGACAATTCTGCTCTAAAAAATGTAATTGAAAAGCAAATTGCCTCACTTGATGTCCCCTGGAAACTGGTTCCCGTATCGTAATTATTTACTCTCTCCTCCCCCGGCTGCTTTTAAACAGAAGGGGGACACACATCTTGGTTTTTAGCTTAATTATCTTAGCCGCCCTTTTTTAGTTTTAATTTTTTAATCGCAGGGTGATTAAAATAATTATGTTTTTTTTGCAGTATTCACTGCACCTTTTCAAAACAGTTGTGAGAGATGAAATGCTGTTTGGCCTGTGATGGTTTTCTCTTGTTTTATCACCCTGTTGGGATGTTCACATCCTGACAGGGTTTGTGGCATCCCTATTTTTTAATGTAATGGAGATGCTATGAAAAAGACGATGTATAAAATAGATGAAATCAGCGATTTATACGTTGATGCCTTTCTAAGTGATCAATCCCAATTGATCTTTCTATCGGTCTGGGGCCGAGATACTGCACTGCAGGAGTTTTTTGCCCGATTAAGTCTGCCTAAGTCTGAACAAGGCTTACGAGAAATTCATCTTGAAAATATCGAGACTCATCAGACACACTTTATTGATATCCCTGATATTGAAACACTGGGCAAAACCAGTGGTCGTGCTCAAAGCAACATCTTTGGTCAGCTTTCTCATGTATTTATCTACGATAAGCTGGCTGTTAAGCCCGATGCTTTAAATAATCGTGCCTTGCTCTTCTATCAAGAGCAGAACAAGCAACCTGATATCTGGGATATCGTTAAAGAAGCCTGTCATTTACCTCTGTTAGATCATTGGGAAAAAACAGTGCTCCGCACCTTTGAGCAACAAGGATGGATACAAACACTGACCGGTGTGGGTATTCATGCAATTAAAATCAGTCTTGCCCAGCAAGAGGTAGAGCAATTACTCGCTTTAGCAATTAAAGAGGGTCATTTAACTCTTAAAGAAGGTGAAAAACGTCCTCCCGATGTTTTAAATCAGAAAAAAACTGCGACTAAGCTCAATTCTTTGGTTAATGTAAAAAAATCAGCTCAGTTTTTAAAGGGATTTATGAGTGCCCGGCAACTGGATTTTATCCTGGAGGCCTGTCGTGGTGAAGAAGGTCAGTTTTTTATTGATAAACTGGCTGAAATGACTCATCTCATTGAAACCATGCCTAAAACCGGAGAAACAGAAAATATTGAAGAGCCACTGGCTTATCTGCATTATTTTACAGGTAGTTTTGACTGGTATATCTCTGAAAAAGATAAGCTTGATGAACAGTTCCAGGCTTTTGGTGTAGCCAATATGGGGTACCCGGAATATGGCTATATCTCAATCACTGAACTGATTGAAAATGGAGTAGAGCTGGATCTCCATTTCAAACCAGAAACATTGAAAGTCCTCAAAAAACGACTTGACGGTGATTTGGTCGCTTAATAAATTTTAATTAAACCCACCAAAGGGGATCAACTCCCCTTTAGGAGGGTTGATCTCCTTTAACACAGGAGATGCAATGATGAATAACGCAATGTATATCGCATATCGAAAAATAGGGATGCGTAATGCCAGGAAACGACTTTGGCTTCAAGGACAAAGTTTGCAGGATGCCGGTTTTAATGTCGGTGCATCCTTTGAAATTGAAGTCACTGCTAATCAAATTAAACTGACCATTAATAGTTCAGGAAAATTTAAAGTCTCCAGAAAAAAACAACGTAATGCACAGGTGCTGCCTCTGGTGGATATCAACAACCAGTCTATTACGGATTTTTTTGGTCAATTTGAACGTGCCCGAATTTCATTTTATATCAATGGCGAGATTGTGATCACTTATCATCCGACCGATCAATTAATTGCCCAACGACTTTATGCTGTTGAGCAAGCCATTACTCAGCGTATTGTTTCCATTGGCAGCAATGCCCATGGCGGTGGCATTATGTCCAGCGCAATACATGAGGGATTATCTGATGCGGGATTTAAGTGTGATCTACTTTTTGCGATTGAAAAAGAGCCGAGCTATCTGGAGTCCTCAATGAAAAACAGCCCCGCATGGTCACCGTACAGTCTGGCAATTGAAGGGAATATGGAAGAGGTGGAACTCTCACTTTTAAAGCATGTTCTTATTTATGAAGCCGGTTTGCCATGTACCGGAGCAAGTGTGGCTGGACGAGCCAAAAACAAACTGGCTTTTGCTGAACAACATCAATCAGCCGGTCAACTGTTTTATAGTTTTTTATCTCACATTCAGCAGGTAAATCCTGCAGTGGTGATCCTTGAAAATGTTAAACAGTACGCTAAGACCGTATCAATGCATGTGATCCTTGATGTTCTCAGTGGTTGGGGATATCAGACTGAAAATGCGATCCGTATTTTAAATGGCCAGGATTATGGCTCTATTGAAAATCGGGAGCGCCTGTTTATGATCTGTCCAAGCCAGGGACTGGACTTTAATTGGCAGCTATTGGACAAGCATCAGCATGTGAATACGACTCATTGTGTGGGCAGTATTTTGGATAATGTGCCTGATAACAGTCTTCTTTGGTCAGAAATGAAAGGCTTGAAACGAAAGCAATTGAGTGATCATGCAAAAGGTAACAGCTTCAAGATGCAGATCGTGGACAAGTCATCAACATCAACACCGGTGATCGGTCGTGGTTATAGCAAGGTTCGTTCAACTGAACCCAAGCTGGCTCATCCAACAGATACTCACCTGCTGAGGCAGTTTACTGTTGCTGAACATGCCCGGTTAAAGACTATTCCTGAGCAACTTGTGTTAGGCAATAGTAAAAAAATAGCGCATGAAATACTGGGTCAGTCAGTGATTTATAACCTGGTCACAGGGACAGGTCATACTGTAGGTCGGGCGTTATTAAATTATGACTCAAATAATAAGTGCAAAGCATTATTCTATGGGACGTAATATTTAAGCCGATGTATTGATTATTTAATGATGTTTTATCTAACACTTTCCCTTTCAGGGAGAGTGTTATGAAAAGCAAAATTAAAGCCGTCACAGCTTATGTGGCACCTTTAAACAGCTCTGCAAGTACCTTGCAAATCAGAGTGTTCCCATGACTACGGGAATTAGGTATGTGTTTAACCCAAACGGGAGCATTTTTCCTGTTTGGAATAATGTCTCCTAATTTTTTAACCATCAGGAGATGCAATATTATGGTATTACTTACACAAAGTGGTTTATTACAAATTAAAAGTAATAAATATGTTGATTTAACACAGGCAGCTCATCAACTTGGATTTGCTTGTCATTTTAAAATCTATGTTAGTCAATATGTCTGGGAGCGTTATATCCGATGGACGTATGATGATGATCAGTTTTTTAATGTGCATCAACTACAGGAACAACGACAAGAGAAAATTCTAAAAGATGCATTAACTCTTATGTCTGTTTGTGGTCAGGAGCAACTGGAAAAAGAATTGTTTTTTAATCGTCACATTATTGTACGAAAAGAGCAATTGACGGTAGCAGCACAACCCGAGCTGGCTTTATTTAAGATCAATTCAGCTTGCAATGAAAATAATGATGATTGTCTCATAATTGATGCAGTCAATATTACCTAAATTTTATTATTAAACTCACCCAATGGGAGATACCCATTGGGGATCTCCTTTTTCAGGAGATATTGATTATGGTTAATTTACTTGACCTGAAATGGCTGGTTCGTTGTCAGCAGCAATTAAAAGATATGGCTGATGATCCCGATTTTGCCGAAGTCATAATAAAAAATCTGGATGAAAATTCAGAATTAAGAGAAGAGTTGCCACATATCTATGTGAGGGCTTTAAATACGCTCGAATCAATGAACAATAAATGATTTAAGCATGTGTCTAAGTAATTTTTCCTCGGCATTTCTGCCGGGGAAATTCACCAAATGAGCATTGATAAACTGATTTAACTGATCTTTCGTCTTAATATAAGATGAATCATTACCGGTTAATCCGTTTAACTGCTTTTGTTCTTTTGCTGTCAATCGAAGCTGGTTATTGTGTCTAAACATTGCTTTTGCCACAGTAACTGAATTAAAACCCCCAAATGGGAAATACACTTTCCCTGATGGGATGGTGTGTCTCCCATTCAAGGAGATGCGACATGAATAATACCGCTGAACAACTTGAAAATCAATCTGAGTCTGATCTTGAGACTCAAAATCCGTCAGTTATTCCCTTAACTGATTTTATTAAACAGTTTGGCTCTGGTCTCATGGAGGCTGTCCAAACTCAAAACCCTCCTGTATTTGATGGAACACGCTCAGTTTCCCGTGATTTACTAATGGATACAATGCTGCGTGCACCATTTGATGCACAACGTGATGTGATCCATTCTATATCTCATTTATTAATAGAAAAAGGTTGTGCGGCTTCTGTTATTAATGGGGAGATGGGCACGGGTAAAACACTGATGTCGATTGTTGCAGCAGCAGTTCTCGATGCTGAAGGTTTTAAGCGTACATTAGTGATTTCTCCCCCTCACCTGGTCTACAAGTGGCGTAGAGAAATTATGGACACGGTACCTGGTGCAAAAGTTTGGGTTCTTAACGGGCCTGATACTTTGGCAAAATTACTGGCTATTCGTGATGCATTGGGTGAACCACCCAGTCAGGTACCTGAATTTTTTGTCATTGGTCGTGTGCGAATGCGAATGGGATTTAACTGGCAAAGCAGTGTGATTGCCCGAAAGCACTATGTACGTTCGCAGGTTAACCTGACCGATCCGGAGTGTAAAAAGACAGTCATTCATTCCCATGAATATGCTGCCTGTCCGGATTGTGGCACGTTTCAAGTAGATGAAGACGGTGAACGCATTGCATTTTCTGCTTTTTCAAACCAGGTGCAGCTTAATTGTCATCATTGTGGCTCCCCTTTATGGTCATTGATCCGCAAAGACAATAAGCAAAAGTCACGTAAAGAACTGGTGAGCAAGAGTATGCAGCAGATCCCAACCATTGGGCCTAAATCAGCTGAAAAACTGCTTTCTACATTTGGTGAAGATCTCTTGAGCAATATGCTTGCGGATAATATTTATGAGTTTGTGAACCTCATGGATGAAAATGGTGAATTGGTTTTTTCTGATCGCCAAGCACGGCGTATTGAAAGAGCACTGGCCAAGCTGGAATTTGGTTTTGGGCAAGGCGGGTATCAACCTACCGAATTCATAAAACGCTATATTCCTAAAGGCTATTTCTCAAACTTGCTGGTGGATGAAGCCCATGAGTATAAGAACCAGGGTTCTGCTCAAGGGCAGGCCATGGGGGTATTATCAGCTCTGGTAAAGAAAACTATCCTGCTCACCGGTACATTAATGGGCGGTTATGCTGATGATATTTTTTATTTACTCTGGCGAGCCATGCCTCAAGTAATGCTAGAAGATGGTTATCGGTATAACAACCGAAATACACTCAGTAGTGCTGCGATGAGCTTTATGCGTGAACATGGGGTATTGAAGGACATCTACAAAGAGTCTGAATCCCGTGCTCATCGTACTGCTCGTGGTAAATCCATGACAATCCGTACGGTGAAAGCCCCCGGCTTTGGTCCCAAGGGAATTGCTCGTTTTGTTTTGCCTTACACCGCTTTTTTAAAGCTCAGGGATCTAGGGGAAAACATATTGCCAGCCTATCGGGAGCACTTTATTGAAGTTGATATGACCAGTGAGCAAAAAGAGCATTATGCAAAACTGAAAAATCAGCTTGAAACAGAGTTAAGACAGGCATTGGCACGAGGTGATACCACCTTGATGGGCGTTGTACTTAATGCACTGCTTCGCTGGCCAGACACCTGTTTTAATGCTGAAACAGTGAAGCATCCAAGGACACGTTCTTTACTGGCCTTTGTGCCCAGTGTGTTTGATGAGGATGAAATCTCACCTAAAGAGGAAGAGCTGCTCCGCATTGCACTGGAAAATCAGAGTAATGGTCGCAGGACTTTAGTTTATACCACTTATACAGGTAAACGAGATACAGCATCACGTTTAAAAGCCTTGCTGACTAAAGCTGGTTTGAAAACGGCTGTATTGCGTTCCAGTGTAAGTACATTAAAACGTGAGGATTGGATTTTAGATCAGGTTGACCGGGGCGTGGATTGTGTGGTTTGCAATCCTGAATTAGTCAAAACTGGCCTGGATTTACTGGAGTTTCCCTCGATTGTCTTTATGCAGTCCGGCTATAACGTCTACACCCTGCAGCAAGCCTCTCGTCGTTCCTGGCGTATTGGTCAAAAAGAGGCGGTGGATGTGTATTATCTGGGTTATGCCAATTCAGCACAGATCACCTGTCTGAGTTTAATGGCCCGGAAAATTGCCGTCAGCCAGTCAACCTCTGGTGATGTACCGGATACTGGTTTAAATATTTTGAATCAGGATGGCGATTCCGTTGAAGTGGCTTTAGCAAAACAGTTAGTTGCCTAAGCTGAAACAACAAGTTGTTCTGCTTAGCCTTTGGCTAAGCAGAATGTTTATTTATTCGCTTTAACCCCATAGAGGTGTTTATGCCCTTTGGGGCATAACATCCCCGCTCCACCCTACTTTGAAGATATTATGAGAGAAGGTGAATTGTATTGAATGTCAAGCATCCGGAAACCAGCCATTCAAAGGTGGTGTTAAGAAAAGGATATACATCCATCATTATATCTGCAGTTCAATCCAAAGCAGTTATTTTATTTTTTAATCGAAGCACTTAAAAATAGAGACCAACTGGAAGATCCTACCTAAGGATTATTCGTAACTTTGTATGACCTGAAATTATGTGTTATCCAGAAAGAAAGTTCAGGCTCTAAACGGGCTTGTTGAGTAAAAAAACAAAGTGGGGCATAATTAAATAAAAACTAGTCAACAACTTGTTAGGATAAAAGGAGGGCAAGCAACATGCTTGAGATTAGACAAAATTGTGAGTGTTGCGACAAAAAATTACCTCCTGATTCACAAGATGCCATGATTTGTACATTTGAATGCATTTTTTGTAACAGTTTTAAATGGTGTATGCCCAAACTGCGGTGGAAATTTTGTAAACAGACCAATTAGGCCAAAGGAATTGTTAAAAAAATACCCACCATCTACAAAAAGAGTTATTAAAAATGGTGGCTGTCTTAATGGGGGCAGATAATGGGTATTTTAGAGGTTGTGTCATTATTTTTGGTAATGCTAATACTAGCATTAGTCCCTAGTTCAAGCGTTGCACTTGTTGTTACTCGTTCAGTGACACGTGGTGTTACCAATGGTGTATCGGTCTCTCTTGGTATTATCTTAGGCGATCTCATATTTATACTTTTGGCGATACTTGGTTTATCTCTAGTTGCTGAAACAATGGGGTGGTTATTTTTAACAATAAAATATATTGGAGCCATCTATCTTATATGGCTTGGTTATACTCTGCTTATAACTAAATCTACAAAAATAATAACTGTTAAAAAAACAAATAAAAAAGGAAGTTTAGTAGAAAGTTTTCTTGCTGGCTTATTCTTAACGCTTGGTGATATAAAGGCTATATTCTTTTATGTCAGCCTATTTCCAATATATGTAAACCCTGGAGCACTCCATCTGATTGATGTGCTGATTATAATGATAGTTACAATCATTACCGTTGGTGGAGTTAAAATATTCTACGCCATCACTGCCAATAAAGTTGTTTCCATGTTAAAAAGATACAATTTTGAGAGTAAAGTTAAAAAAATGGCTGGTGGTTTTATGGTTGGTGCTGGCGGCTATTTAATTATAAAATCCTAATCGGGTAGCCGGAGGTCTCTAACCTCCAGCCCCCACACCAAGGCTAAAGCACTCAACAAAGTCAAAACCGTGTCGACGACATAGACGAACAGGCTGGGTTTATACCCAAACACAGGCAAGGCCGTTGCTGCCAAACAGAACATCGCTGCAAGCACCAAACCCCGAGAATACACGCTCCCCACCTGCTCGTTGGTAAGCATTTGGATGATATCCCTGCGAAGTCTGGTGTAACCGGCATCAACTGTTTTTTGGGCCTTTCCCTGGAGTTTGAGTAATTTAACATGACGCTGGTATTGCTCATAACAAGGGAGGTCTTCTGGCTTTTTCATGGTATACTTTCCTTTCAATAGCACCCGATATTGGGTGTGGAAATTATACCTGTATGGATGAGGTCATGCTTTTCTGCCGAGTAGCGGCTTCGTCCAACAAGGATATAGAATAAATAAATCGACTTCCAATTCCATCTAATTTTAACGATCTGTGCTTTAATTTGCATCCCTCTTAGCTGGCAATGGAGACAACCCAAGTTTTTCAAGAAATTTATTATGCATAGCAGTAGCAGAAACAATATTTTCCTCCAGGCTCACCAATTCACTATTGACGACCTGTAAGTCTATTGGTTTTTCAGGCTTTGCGGTACTCACATAACGTGAAATATTCAGGTTAAAATCATTTTTCTCGATTTCCTCTAGCGATACATGGCGAGAATAGCGTTTTTCTTCCTTGCGGTATTGATAAGTCTCCACAATTTTATCAATGTGCTCTGGCAATAGGCTGTTTTGTCGTTTGCCTTTTTCAAAATGTTCACTGGCATTAATAAATAAGACATTCTCTGCTTTTTTACATTTTTTCAACACCAGAATACACACTGGTATGCCCGTAGAGAAAAATAAATTAGCAGGCAGACCAATCACTGTATCAATATTATTATCCTTTAACAGCTTGGTACGAATACGTGCTTCAGCACCACCACGGAACAACACTCCATGGGGTAAGATAATGGCCATAGTGCCTTCATCACCCAGAAAATGAAAGCCATGTAATAAAAAGGCAAAATCTGCCGCCGATTTTGGTGCCAGACCATAGCTTTTAAAGCGAAAATCCTCACTTAATGTTTCGTTTGGCTCCCAGCGATAACTAAAGGGAGGATTGGCGACCACGGCATCACATTCCAGTTTTTTGGATGGGTTCATTTCATTGAGCAAATCCCAGTCATTGAGCAGAGAATCACCATGATGGATTTCAAATTCAGAATCTTTAACCCCATGCAGTAACATATTCATACGTGCCAGGTTGTATGTTGTGATATTTTTTTCTTGGCCGTAGATTTTACCAATACCATGAGGACCCAGTTGCTTACGCACATTTAATAATAACGAGCCGGATCCACAGGCAAAATCCAGCACTTTATTCAGTTTTTTCTTTTTGCCTGTAGCGGGTTCCTGGCTGTCCAGAGTGACAATTTCTGAAAGAATGCCGGATAATTGTTGTGGTGTATAAAATTCCCCCGCTTTTTTACCTGAACCGGCGGCAAATTGACCAATGAGATATTCATAGGCATCGCCTAATACGTCACTATTATTGGAGAAATCGGCAATGCCCTCGGCAATTTTAGTGATAATGGTGCAGAGTTTGGTATTACGTGCGGTGTAGTTTTTGCCTAGTTTTTCGGAATCCAGATTAATTTCAGAGAATAAACCCTGAAAGTTATTTTCAAAGGATTTGTTTTCAATGTATTTAAAAGCTTGCTGCAAGGTCTTTAATAAATCATCATGTTGTGTTCTGGCTAATTCTGCAATGCTGTTCCAGAGGTGTTTTGGCTCAATAACATAATGCACTTTGCGGCGCATTTGTTTTTCAAATTCAGTAATATCATCAGTATTTTTTTCATACCACACGGTTAAAGGGGTACGTTTGTCATCATCTTCAAGTTTAGGGTAATCGGATCCCAGTTCTTTTTGGGCTGAGGCTTCATAATTATCTGAAAGATAACGTAAGAACAGGAATGACAGCATATAATCACGAAAATCATCCGCATTCATGGCTCCTCGTAACTGATCGGCAATGCCCCAGAGTGTACTACCGAGTTTATTTAATTCTTGTTTTGTCATGATTGAGGAGCCTCTTCGGTCTGTTCTAGTATTTCTGGGAATAATTCGGGATTAAATCGATAATTAGTCATAAAATCATTTAATATTTTTTTAAAGTACCGTTTATTTTCTTCCAGCATTTCCATAGGTTCAAAAAAAGAATAATTCCCATGACTAAGCACATTAATCATCCGGGTATGCATGATACCTTCAGGATCGTCTGCATCTTGTTTAATACAAGCCGAAAAATTTTTGAAACCGTGAAATGTCGCTGTTTTTTCTAAAATATTGCGTAATATATTGAAATGGTAGGTGTACAGATTCCCCGACTCTGCCGCCTCATACAGTTGTTTTAACAATGCTACATGATGAAAAAATGGCGTGTCATTAGTGTAGCGCAGCATATAATTATTCGTGCTTTTGTCATCACTCAAAAAATATGGCTGGAGTGGATTATTTTTTCCTCTTTCATTTAGTTCACTCCACATCACATTAAAAAATAAAGTGTGATGAGAAGAAATAACAGCTTTTACTCTACTCTGCTCATTAAGCAACTGTGCCAAATGACTGGCCACAGCAATGGCATTGTTATCATCCAACGATGAAATGGGATCGTCTATATAAATATACTTTACCCAAGCATAGGCTTCCTGTTCATCAATGGCGAGTTGTGCGATAGCAAGAAAGAAACACCAGATAAAAATATTTTCTTCTCCACGTGATACCTTAATATGTTCAGCCTTTTTTCTAGTTTCACCATTACCAACTTCACGTTCAAAGCTAACCGTCCAGTTATCGGTGTCAATTTTAAAATCAAAGTCTGCATAGCGCTGCAATAATGGACGGATACGATTATCCATTTCCAATTCTTGAAGACCTGCAAAAAAACGTGAATTTGAATTAAGCTTTAATACCCTTTGAGTATCATTATCTAAGTCATTATCCCAACTAAACAAATCTTCAGTAAAAGCATTAAAATAGAGAGTATCTGCAAGCCCATTGCTTTTTCCAGCGTCCTTGAAACTCATAGATAATCGTGTTTTTCCAGTGCCATTATAGGCAAACAATAATATATATTTTTTTTCTTGATTCTTTGGAGGTAAACCGTTTTCAAGTACCAAACGCAGGTATGTAACCAGTGCATCTAAATTGGCATAATCAGTGGTTTGATTGCTCATACTTCTACCTCATAGATAGAGGGAAATAGCTGTTGCATCAGACCTTTTTTATGGGTCTTGAGTGACTCGACTTTTTTGTCCTGAGAGGTAATCAACTCATCAATGGAAGACAGGCAATCGGCGATTTTATGTTGTTCATCATGCTTAGGCACGATCATGGGTAACTTTTTTAAATTATCAAGTCCTATCCGTTTTCTTGTAGAGCCTGTTGCTGTTTTTTCTACTAATGCTCTAAATATAATAGAATTAATAAGTGTATATATAAAATATTTGCTAAATTGTTTTTCATCAACAACTAAACGTATCCCGTCAGAACACATTACATATCGTGAGTGTGTGCTCGGTATCAAACATGCCCGCCCAACGGGGTCGCCCATCTTGGATAAAATGATTTCTCCTGGGTATATGTTATTGCTTAGAAGTTCATTTGCCTTTTCTTCTGATGTAAATATTTTATAATCATCCTTAAATTCAGCATCACCGATATTTTGAAGCTGAATAATTCTAATACCCTCGGTAACATAATCGGAAGATTTTAAATTTGAACCAAATGGTCCCCCAATAAAACTCCACTTTATTTTTTTATCCGCAACATCAATGAATTTGATTTCCTTCCACTCTCCCGCATCCCGAAACTCAGGAAAGCGTAATTTTGGGACAGTTTCACCCTCAGCGGAAAAAAGCTGCTGCATCAGGCCTTTTTTATGAGCTTTGAGTGCTTTGTGTTTTTGGGTGTGTAAGGTAATCAGCTCATCAATGGAAGACAGGCAATCGGCGATTTTTTGTTGTTCTTTTGGCTCAGGAACACGGAAACAGTATTGAATAAATCGTCTACCGTTTATAGAGTTTATCGTTGCTCCCAAGTCACCCGCTACTTGCCTATAATAGGCTTGAGTTTGGAAGAGTTGAAAAACAAAATCAGCAGCTTTTGATCTAAAAATTGTCATAAAGGCACCGTGTGTACACAATGGCATCCCTTCTGGTATGAGTGCATTTTTACCAATTAAAGCTTTTGACCCATTCCGAACACAGATAAGAATATCATTAGGCTGTGAAAGGTTAGCTCCTTTAATATCAGGTGTAACAAAGACATTATCTTTGAGTGTAATCTCACCATTTTGTACATTAGAAGACCTTAAAACTAATAACCCGTTATCTCTTATGTCATCAGGGCTATATGTAAGTCCTGATATAAGTTCTCCAAGTTGCTCCAATTTTTTCTCATCCCACTCCCCCGCATCCCTAAACTCAGGAAAGCGTAGCTTAGGAATATTGCTATTCATCTTACTCATTTTCCCTCCAAACCATCAGGGTTTTTAAGGGCTTTTTTATTTTCCGATGTCAGACGACGCTCGACTTTTTTAACATCTTCGGCAGGTGGCAGGCTTTCAGGGCGAATGCCACGATCCAGCAAAGTTTGCCGCACGGCTTTATTATTGGTGACATGCTCTTGTGATATTTGTGGCTCTGTCTGCATATTATTTTCACGTGCATTATGAATGGTGATTTCAGTGGCAAAGTCTTTGGCTTTTAAAACAATGGTCGGGGCAAAATCTGCCAAAGGGCGACTGCCAGGGACTTTCCACTGGGCTTTCATGGACTGGGTATTTTTACCAAACAGGGCATTATCGCCTTTACTGCGGATCAGGGCAAAATTCTGATTGCCTCCGGTTTGTTCATAGATGACATGAGAGAGTTCTTTTTCTGTGGAGGTCAGTTTTTTACGTGCAGAAACCCGTTCTGCTTCCAGCAATCGTTGTTCTATCAGTTCTGCCTTACGGGTCTGCAAGGCGAAGTAAGTTTGAGCAAAGGCAATCTCTTGTTTACCTGGATCACCGTTCTGGGCAATAAGGTAGCAGGCATAGCGAGTCAGCATGATGTCGCTGATCTCCCGCTGGCTGCCCGAGCCTAATTCGACCATTTTGTTGATATCAACAAAATGGTCTCCAATAGAGTGTGCCGATACTTCACAAGCCGTTTTGGCTTTGGAAATGACATGAATAAAATTGCGCCATTCAGTATAGCCCAGCAAATGTTGTACATCACGTGCCAGCCAAAATTCAACTCCATTTTCAGCCACTTGTGCATGACCTTCAAATGATTCAGTCAGTGATATTATCTGATCATTTTGCATGGTTTTCTTCCTTTTTATTCATACGCTGACAAACCTGAAATTTCACGTCCATGGGAGAGTTTTTTAAGTAATGGTATTAAGTCTTCCATCAATGAAAGCTCTGCTTTGCGCCGTGCTTTCCAGCCCAGTTCCAGTGGTTCCATCAGGTCGGTGAGTTGTTCACCGTCGAAGATCATGCGCTCCATAATGCCATCCACAAAGTTTTGTAAGGCTTCACTTTCAAGGCCGTGCTTTTCTGCCATAGTATTAAGTTCCTTGGCGGATTTTTCTGCTTTGAATTGTTCATAACCTCCCCGAATGGCTTTTTCATTCAGTTTTTCACCGGCTTTTAGGCTATTGATGTACGCCACAATATCATCACGCTCATCCATCAGATTGGCACTGGTACTGATCAGGTCGATCAGTTGTGAGCGGGTCATTGTCTGTTTACTGGGTTTCTCATCAGTGGTATTGGCAATCAGCCCCATGATGTAATCATAATCAATCAATGCTGAGGCAAATAATACCAGTTCAAAATCCAGCTGTTGTACGGGATCATCGGCTTTATTATCACCTTTGTCTTGTTGTGCTTTGAGGCGTTGTGCGGTTTCCAGATACATGCCTTTAAAACCGCGCAGTTGTTCCTCTGGTAATAATGCCTTAACGCTATCGACTTGTTCATCACTGAGGTCGGTATATTGATCAAGCTGGGTTTTCAGACGCTGTACTTCTTTAAAGTGGTTAATAAATTCAGCGCGAGCAGCATCACCTTTAAGGTTGTTAACTTCTTCGGGGGTATAGGCAAGACCTTGTGAATCCATGAATTTTTCCAGCTTACTGATGGCACTGTCTAATTTTGTAATGACTTTAGGTGCGGGATCAACCAGCCAGATTTCTTTGGCTTCATCTTTGTTGACACCTGAGAACAATGCAATGGCATCATTCACCGCTTGTTCCTGATAACGAAAATCCAGAATCATACCATGGGGCTTGGTATCGTTAAGCACGCGATTAGTCCGTGAAAAAGCCTGAATTAAACCGTGGTATTTGAGATTTTTATCCACATACAGGGTGTTGAGATATTTAGAGTCAAAGCCTGTGAGCAGCATATCCACCACAATCACTATATCAATTTTATTTTTATGCGGGTAATCGGCATTGGTGTATTTTTGGTCTTTAATGCGTTGCTGTACATCCTGATAGTACAGGTCAAATTCATTAATACGGTGGTTCGTGCCATATTGCGTATTGTAGTCGGCAATAATGGCTTTAAGTGCCTGCTTCTTTTCATCCGGTGCTTGTTGATTATCGGCTTTTTCCTGTGGCAGCTCATCTTGTATTTGCTGTACGTCTTTGTTGCCCTCAGCAGGCGGAGAGAACACACAGGCTATATTTAAAGGCTGGTAACTATCATCTTCTGTCTGTTTTTGTGCCTGTGTTTGTTTAAACAGCTGATAATATTCAATTGCATTGTTAATGGAGGCCGTGGCTAAGAGTGCATTAAAGCGGTGTTGATTGGTTGCAGCATTGTGTTTATTAATTATCTCATTCACAACGGCCTGGGGAGCAGGTAATTTGGGCTTACGCTTTTTAGTGTCACCTTGTTCATCTTTTGGCTTTTCACCAAAGTAGTCGATATGAAAGCGCAATACATTGCGATCTTCAATCGCATGGGTAATGGTGTAGGCGTGCAGTCGTTTTTGAAATATGTCTTCAGTGGTCTTATAAGAGGCCTGTGTCCCGTCAATTTTCTTATATGTGGCGTTATCAGGGAAAATCGGTGTACCAGTAAAGCCAAATAACTGAGCATTAGGGAAAAAAGTTTTTATGGCCTGGTGGTTGTCACCAAATTGAGAGCGATGGCATTCATCAAAAATAAAGACAATACGCTGGTTTCGCAGTGGTTCTAGCCGTTCTTTGTAAGTTTGCCTGCCTTTTTGTTTACTGACCTGATTGCGCTTACTGTTTTCATCCAGTGCCAGACCCAGTTTTTGGATGGTTGTCACAATGACTTTATCCGCATAATCTTCTGAGAGCATACGCCGCACCAGGGTTTCTGTGTTGGTGTTTTCTTCAACACAGCCCTCCTGAAATTTATTGAATTCTTCACGGGTTTGACGGTCCAGATCTTTGCGATCCACGACAAACAGGCATTTATCAACATCCGGATTATCTTTAAGCAATGTAGAGGCTTTAAATGAGGTGAGTGTTTTACCACTGCCGGTAGTATGCCAGATATAACCATTGCCCCGGTTCTCATGGATACAATCAACAATGGCCTTAACCGCATAGATTTGATACGGGCGCATAATCATCAGCTTTTGCTCACTGGCCACCAATACCATATAGCGACTGATCATTTTCCCCAGTGTGCATTTAGCAAGAAAGTGATCGGCAAAATCATGTAAATGATTAATTTTTTTATTGTCTTCACTGGCGAGTTCATAGACAGGTAAAAAGCGTTCATCGGCGTTAAAGCTGAAGTGCTGATTGTGATTATTGGCAAAGTAGCGTGTTTTATTTTCATTGCTGACAATAAATAACTGCATAAAACACATCAGTGTATTGGTATAGCCATTACCAGGGTCATTTTTGTACTCGACGATTTGCTCCATGGCACGGCGTGGACTGACATCCAGGGTTTTTAGCTCTATTTGCACCACAGGAACCCCGTTGATGAGCAAAATCACATCATAACGATGATTGCTGTTGTCGGTATTAATTCGCAGCTGATTGATGACCTCAAATTCATTTTTACACCAGTCTTTAATATTGACCAGTGTGTATTGCAATGGTGTGCCATCCTCACGCTGAAAAGTATTGCGCTCACGCAGAGTGGTAGCCGCATTAAAGACATCGGGGTTAACAATTTCATCTCGCAGACGGGCAAATTCTGAATCGGTAAGGTTGACACGGTTAAGTGCCTCAAATTTCTCACGGAAGTTTTTCTCCAGTGCTATGCGATCACGAATATCTTTGCGATAGGTGTATTTAAGCTCACTTAGTTTGGTAATTAAGGCTTCTTCTATCTTTTGTTCTTTTGTCATGTATTAGCCCCGATAATACTTTGTTTTACATTGCCCAGCTCTATCATTCTATAGTTATTTCCATTGCTTACTCATAGATTTTTTAAAGTATAAAACTGACCACATCTGCGTGGATAGTCAGAAATTATGCATTTGCATCTTTATTCTTCTTCTCTTCTATCCAGTGTTCTAAATCTTCTCGCTTAAAACGCCAACTGCCACCAACTTTGAAGCCCGGAAGTTTATCATCCGCTGCAAGACGATAGGCTGTCTTTTCAGCCAGTTTTAAGTAATTGGCAACCTCTTTTAAGGTCAAAATTTCATCTGTCATTGCTTTCACCATAAATGCTATGTGAGAGAATAAGGGAAAATAGAGGAAGTCACAATGATTAATCACAAGTAATCACATAATTTATAAGTACTGCGTATTCTGGACGATCGTGAACACCGATTCTGGCCCATCATGAACACTCATTCTCTCTGATCCATCGTGAACACCTATTCTGATTTGATCGTGAACACTTTTACTGTTTTTCCAGAATCAGTGTTCACGATGGATCAGAATCCTTTTCCCACACATTGATCTTCATTAACTGCTAACCTCCCTGATTTTATATTTGGGAATGGTTATGCCGACAAAGAGATTATCAATGCGACAATTAAGAACAATATTAAGGCTACGACTGCAAGCCAAACTCAGTCTGCGACAAATCAAATCCAGCTTACGATTAAGCCTGGGAGCCGTACAAAAGATCTGCAGCAAAGCTGAAGCACTTAAACTGGACTGGCTATCCATCGAACAACTGGATGACCAGCAACTAGCCAGTCAGTTCTACCCTGAAGCTGACACTCGCTCATCGAATACATTCCAACTCCCTGACTGGTCAGAAGTCTATCGAGAACTTAGAGGGAAAGGAGTGACTAAACACCTGCTCTGGGAGGAATACACTCAGCAGTTTCCCAATCGCAGTTACAGCTATCCGCAATACTGTATGCTGTATCAGCAATGGCAAAAGAAACAGAAGCGTTCCATGCGTCAACATCACAAAGCAGGTGAAAAGCTGTTTGTTGATTATGCGGGACAAACTGTACCAATTGTTCAAAAAACGACGGGAGAGATTAAGTTTGCTCAGATCTTTGTTGCTGTCATGGGTGCTTCCAATTTCACTTATGCGGAAGCCACCTGGAGTCAACGTTTACCCGATTGGATAGGCAGTCATGTGAGAACCTTTGAATTTATAAAAGGCGTTCCCATACTCCTAATTCCAGATAATCTTAAAAGTAGTACCACCAGAGCCTGCCGTTATGATCCCGATATTAATAGGGCTTATCAACAACTGGCAGCTCACTATGGTACAGCCATCGTACCAGCCAGACCTAGAAAACCACAAGATAAGGCAAAAGCGGAAGTCGGTGTACAAATTATAGAACGCTGGATCCTGGCTCGTTTACGTCATCATACCTTCTTCTCACTCACCGAACTCAATCAGCACATTTACTTCTTACTCGAAGAAGTAAACAACAAGCCCTTTAAGCAGCTCAAGGGGACACGGCAACAGTGGTTTGATTCAATTGATAAACCCGCTTTGTTACCACTCCCAAAACAATCCTTTGAGTTTACAAAAATTAAAATTGTCAAAGTGAATGTGGATTATCACATCCAATATGATGATCATTTATATTCAGTCCCACATCATCTTGTTGGAGAAAAAATAGAGCTTCATGCTAAAGAATTTTTAATCGAAATGTATTTCCATAATCAGTGTGTTTGCCAACATGCCAGACAATATCAGTCAGGTGTGACTACTGTGCCAAAACACATGCCTGAACGTCATGAGAAACATCATAAGTGGACACCAGGACGATTAATGAACTGGGCCAAAGACATTGGTGATGAAGTCCTGCTCTGGGTCAAAAGCCAGCTAAAACAAAAACAGCATGAAGAGCAGGCTTACCGAGTGTGTCTGGGGCTATTAAATCTGTCCAGGCAATATCCCAATGAACGTTTAAATAAGGCTTGTCGAATTGCTAATCAGAAAAGCCTCTATCGACTGAAACAAGTTAAATCCATATTGCTCAGCAATCAGGATAAGTTACAGCCCGATCTGTTTGAACAGGAGAGCTCATCCCCATTACCACAGTCTCATGAAAATATCCGTGGCCCTAAAAGCTATCACTAAATAAGGAGCAATAAAATGTTAGAACAAACCATTACACAACTCAGGCAACTGAAACTCACGGGCATGGCCGATGCGCTGCTCAGCCAAATAGAACAGCCAGGGACTTATGAAGGCCTTGCCTTTGAACAACGAATACAATTCCTGGCAGACAGTGAAGCCCAAGAAAGAGAGCATCGCAAACAAAAGCGGTTGATTAAAGCCGCCCGATTTAAACTGGCGGCATATGCCCAGGATATTGATTATTTACATCCCAGAGGATTACAGCAATCGGTGATGGCATCACTCTTACAATGTGACTGGCTGAACAAAGCTCAAAACATATTAATCACAGGCCCTTGTGGCAGTGGTAAAACCTATATTGCTTGTGCTTTGGGGCACACAGCTTGTATGAAAGGTCATAGTGTTAAATATTACCGGCTATCTCGTTTATTAATGATGCTCACCCAAAGTAAGGCGGATGGGACTTACCTCAAAACTCTTCAGGCTCTGGCCAAAGCTGAGGTGTTGATTATTGATGACTGGGGATTGGAACCTTTAAAAGCAGTACAACGGAATGATTTAATGGAGCTTATGGATGATCGTCATGGGAGTGCATCAACCATTATGCTCAGTCAATTGCCAACCGATCAATGGCATCAGTCGATTGGGGATAATACGATTGCCGATGCCATATTAGATCGGCTCATGCACAATGCCCACAGACTCAAATTAAAGGGAGAATCAATGCGAAAAACACGATCTTCATTGACTGATGGTGAACACTTAGGGTAAAAAGACTATAGCCAATGTGTGGGCATGATCAGGTGTTCACGATGGATCAGAATTGGTGTTCACCATCAGCAGAATACGCAAGTACGTTGCTTTACAAGAACAATCAATATCTGCTCAGGGTGTGGAAGGAGCCAAAGGGCTTTGAAATGCCTTTTGGGTCAATGAGTTTATAAAGGGGCATGTACTCATTAAAGACAATATGTTTTATAGTCTTATTTTTTATTAATACTTTCTTTTAGGATCCGATAAACACTGGCAATACCTATTTCTAACTCATCAGCAACGGCTTGGCGGGTCATCCCCTGTTCAATCAACTTTATGACCTGAGCTGATTTTTTTCTGGCCGTTGGCTTCCTGCCTTTATACTTACCTTCAGCTTTTGCCTTGGCAATCCCCTCTAACTGTCGTTCTTTTCTCAGATTAGTCTCAAACTCAGCGAACACACCGAGCATATCCAGAAATGCCTTACCTGCAGCAGTCCCGGTATCCACTGGCTGCTCCAGAGCTTTTAATTCAATGCCCTCATGTTTTAAATCATGAACCATATTCTGTAAATCACGTAAACTGCGAGCAAGGCGGTCAATTCGCGTCACCACAAGCGTGTCCCCACCTCTTAAATAATCCAGACATAATTCAAGCTCAGTACGACCTTTAATTGAGGTGCCTGTTTTTTTCTCCGAGAATATTTTTTCACAGCCTGCTTTTTTCAGGGCTTCGATCTGGATCGTATGATCTTGATCTGTTGTACTGACTCTGGCGTAACCGATATATGGCATAAAATAAGGAAAACTCTCAATAGGATTTAGACATATTGATAATATACTACCAATATTGGTAATACAACTCTATTGAGAGTTATTTTAAGGGGGCATACTACCATCTCAATAGGGTGTACCCTATTGAGAGCTTCTGTTTCAATATTTTAATATTGAATTCAGATCAAATTTATTATTTTTTTTCTGATAAGTTTGAAAACATAAAAAACATACTTTTCTGGCTTGTTATCTTCAGGGTATCATCGGCCTTGATTGTATTCGGTTTTTTTCGTTTCCCCCCGGTGGCTGTAATAACTTCCATATCTGGATTTTCAATAATCATTTCATGAATATCATCACTATGAGCTGGAGTTCCGCTATATGCAGCAGCATAGAATTCTTCCATAGGCAATATATCACCAGACTCAGCAACAAACCTTGGAATATCGTCATATAGGGACTTTTTAGCAAACTCTCTTGAATTATCATCAAACAAATATAAATTTATTTCATCCTGAGGGTCATAACTCAACATATGCAACCCTGACCGTCCAAAGTGTGCTTGTGACCCTTTCTCTTGGTGCAGTATGTTATTGTAGACTTGCCTAGCTCGATATGAATTGGCAAAGTGCATTAACCAATAACGCCATCCATTGGGATTGTTTATTGAAAAAGGGCTTACGAAAGTGACACAACTTTTTAAGTAGTTGAAAGCAATTTTTTCAGCCTCACCTAGCCATTCATTTTTCCCAAGAGGGTTATTATCATCCAGTAAAGCATCAATTTTTTTCTTTACTTCAGGCTCTAAAGGAACTCGTGTAGCACCTTTTTCAGGGGAAAGATAAGTTAACATGCTTGTAATTACAAATGTTAATAACACTTCTGCTGATGACCATGAACTAATAATATCTCTAATAACATTTGTAGTTACATTCGAATATCCACACTGATCTAAGTTGAAAAAGACATTTCTGCATTTTGCCGATCTCAATCTATTCTTTATTTCGGGATATACTGCTTCAAATGCATTATTAAAAAATTCAGGCTGGATGTGGATGTATTGATTATTTTCTTCAGCTTTAACTAATAGAGGGGCTATATTTTGCCTGAGCATTTTTATGACCAATGGATCATCATCATTGAGAAGGAGCAGACATTCAATTTGAATAGGACGTAAATTCTGGCTTACCCGATATACATTAATTTCATTTGTTGTATCTATAAGTACATCAACAAAAATAAGTGGTGAACCATAGCTACCACATTGATAAAGGCCGGCACCAGAAAAGCCGTCAACAATGGCAACTCTAAATTTTTCCATTACTGGTAACTGACATCGGGTAATTAAATATTGTCTGAAATATTCACGAAGAATAGCATGTTTTTTCTTAGTGTGATCTTCGAGCTTGGCACCGCCTTTCCAATCGTATGTTTTTTTACCAATATAACCCCCTCCTTGTTAGACTGCCAGATGACTTATAGACGGCATTTCATTCCATGTTCGGCCTCTGTATTCACGGCCATTAGCTTTTTTAGAGCGTTTCTGGTTATCTTTGCCCCAGGATCCCCATTGTTTAAAGAAAAATGCAGTATCAAATAAATTGCACTGTGCATGAATTTCATCAATCCACTCTTCTTTAATAGGTCTTGCTTTATTGCCAGACTCACCACCAACAATAGCCCAGTGAATCTCATTTAGATTAATTGATCCAACTGAACCAATAAGCGGTTCAAAAGAAATAAATCTTATGGCAGCAGGTGTTTTTCGCAACTCATTAATACGGGTGGTAACTTCAGCATTTTCAACACTTGTGCCTAGCCAGACATTTGGCAATACCGTCTTGATTTTTTCAGATACAATTTTTCGCATCCTCTGAGGACGTTTAGTTAAAATTTGATAGTTATGCTGTGGAGTTTTCTGCATAATATCCCATACAGAAAGAATAAAATCATCGCTCACTTCATCATGAAACAGATCACTCATCGAGTTGACAAAAATTTTTCGTGGCTTTTTCCACTTAACAGGTATTTGCAAGGAAGCATTATCCTCTCTAACAATACCATTCCAGGTAACATTTTTGCCTTGTTTTTTAGTGAGACCTTTGTATTTATCAATTCCCATTGCTTCAAGGCGTTTGGCCATTTTCATAGCATAACAATTTTTGCAACCCGCACTTAATACAGAGCAACCTGCAACAGGATTCCATGTGGCATCCGTCCATTCTATTTGTGTTTCTGCCATTGTTAATCTCTTTAATTAATATAGATCGCTTACAAAGTATAGCATTTATAATAGTTCTGCTGATTAATCAAACCAGGCCATCTCTTTTTTTGCTCAAAAATTGCCTGCAGTTTTCTTTTAGGTAATTAGAGTCAAATTCTGCCCTAATTTTCTGGCATTGTTGACTGCATCCATTTCAATCACTTTCTTCCTGGATGTTGTTTGTGAATAGATCTGATCAATTAGTGATGCAAAATCAGCCTTTCCCTGTCTGACTTTTCCAATTTGTTCCATCACATCTTCAATTTTCATAGGATTTTCTCCACTGTTGTATAAAATGTCCCATTAGTAAAATATCCGTTTATCCGCTTATATCTGCAATGAGTTTCTGATCTCATTCAGTTTTGTGATTTGTCCCTGCTTCTCACCCCGGGCAAAACCACTGCGATAAAATGCCATTACTTGCTGGCAATCAACCAACGTATAATTTTCTGGCAGCACACCATAACATTCATCACCATCTTTATCCCAAAGCTCAATATTGCCTGATTGCTTCACCGCCAGATATCCATCACCCTCAACCAATATCTGATACCCATCTTCTAAATGAAGTCCCATAGGAGTTCTCCTGTTATTTTAAATATCCACGTTAATCTTTTTGCTTACGACTTGTCTTACCTGACATTCCTTTTAAATGTCCCTCAAATGACACAATTTTGTTATTGAGATCTTCAATAACGCCCCGCAAATCATTAATTTGTTGCTTCTGTAATTTCCGTTCATCCACTAAGGTACTGTTACTGGCTTTCAAATGACTGACATCATTAACCAGCGTGATCCGCTGCGTTGCAAACTGCTCATTTTCTTCTTTAATGCGATCCCGTTCTTCGCTGACATGAGTCAGTTTCTTCTCCAAATCCTCACGACTGGCTTTGATGGCTTCATGATCAGCCACCAGGTCATTGTGATGTTCATTAATATCACTCAGCTGAGCATCATATTTCTGCTGTTGGGTACTGAGCTTATCATCCAGCCGTCTCACTTCTTTATCATGCTGTTCCTGTTGTTGTTGCAAATGCTCTTTTGTTACCGAAAGCTCTGTCGTCAGAATAGTGTTCTGGCTTTCCAGTTCCCGGGCATTTTTCCGTGCATCATCTAATTGCTTTTCCTGTAATGCCAGTTTTTGTTTGATCTCCTGCAGCTGCTCTTCCCGCAGTTTTAAAATTTCAGTTTTAGCTTCTAAATCTGACTCCAGTGTTATTGCCCTGCTTTGTGCCTGGGCAGCCTCTTCTTTTGCATTATCAACTTCCTGCTGTGCTTCCTCTTTAAAACCATCAAAATTTTTACGTTGCTGCAGCTCAATCAACTGCCAGGCTTTTACTGCATATTCAAGCGCTTCTCTGGGGATCTCTATCTGTTCACCCTCCACATCAACTGACTGTTTACTTTGATAGACCAGGCTGATGTCTTTTGCGACCACTTTTAAATCAGAGGCAATGGAATTGAGATTCCCCGGATACTGATGTTCCAGAAACTTTGTCTGAATGGGTCTGGCCGCAGGAAATGTACCCGTTTGCTCCATGTGTTCAATTGCAAACTTTCGGACCCGTTCCAAACGTTCCAGTGATTCTGCTCTGACAGTTTCGACCATTTCCAATGTACTCCAGGGAATTTTAAGAATTGAATAGTAATAGTTTAGAAGAAGTAGACTTAAATTACAAGATACAAATAATACAATACAGAATACATTTGTATTGTATTGGTTTTAAACTATTTCGGAAGAATTTCCTATGAGTAGCTTAGCCATACAGCTTATTGGTCTTATTACGGCGTTGCTAATATGCAGTAAAATAGAAATGTAAAAATGACTAGTTGAAATGGTCATAGTTTTTGTTATAATAATGACTATAGGTATATGACTATGGTGATTATTATGCAAAGTGAAGTTTCAAAGTCTCAATTTAAAGCCAAAGCGTTAGAAGTGTTTCGTCAGGTCGAAGCAACAAATGAATCCGTTATTGTTACCGATCATGGCAAGCCAACTATTGAGGTACGCAAATACAGACCAGTAGAGCATTCACCATTGCAATTATTGAAAGGCAGTGTAATTGAATACATTGATCCGACCAAACCGGTGGGTGAAGATGATTGGGAGGCATTAAATTGATTGTGCTGGATACTCATGTACTGATTTGGTGGGTTAATGCAGATAAAAAACTGTCCAGTCTGGCGCTCAATGCCATTAATAAAGAGATGGCTAAAGATGATGGACAAATAATGATTTCATCTATAACGACCTGGGAGATTGCCCTTTTAATTAAAAAAGGACGTTTAGCCCTGACAATGGATATTGATGATTGGATTGCTACAGTCGCTTCCATTGAAAATGTCCATTTTATACCGATTGATAATGATGTTGCTATTCAGTCCGTAAGATTACCAGGTGAGTTTCATCCTGATCCAGCGGATCGTATAATTACTGCTTTAGCGAGGCATTTATCAGCTTCACTGATAACAGGTGATGAGAAAATCAGAGCATACAAACACGTTAAAACTATTTGGTAGGAAGAATGATGAAGATCAAGAAATGCGAATCCTTTATACTCATAATTAATCGGTATGGTAAAATTTCAGGAGTTAATTCATCTGGCAATCTCAATATTACATTTGATGAGGATTAAAAGCTGTGAAGGCAGAGCAAGAACATATAATGAAGGAAATGTTTATTCAGTATGAAAATTCATGTGGTCGATTCTCAGATGAGATCAGGAATGCAATGATGGCAGCATTTTATTCGGGTTGGAATGCAAATCAGCAGTTTGTTAAACAGTATTCTAATGTTGCAAACAAATAAATAGGAAACATTTAAGAATGTCAGAACAAATCGAAGCACCTTGGGAGTCTGATCAAGTTAAATCGCTTAATGATTGGCAAATTCATGGTGATATGCCAGCATTTACATGCATTAAACGAGATGATGGAGAACACCGTCATATTGGTAGAGATACAGGGATGTTAATTGCAACTAAGAATGGTTGGATATGTCCTTTTTGTGATTACAGCCAAAATTGGGCACATGAATTTATGACCACTTTTGAAAGAAAAAAAACAAAGTATTACCAAACGTCTTAAGGTAGGAAAAATATTATGGAAAATTTAGAAAATATACGTCAGGAGCACTTTAAGAAAATGGAGTCTGAAACTGATAGTGTAATTCTTGGCTTAGGAATTATGTGTCTATTTTTATGTTCGTTTGTGTTGTTACTGGATGAACATCTTAGAAGTCAGGTTATTGGTGGAATGATTGCTTTTGTGGTTATTGTTTTAGAAATTACGCTCAAGCCTATAAGAAAACTATTTAATTAGTAAGGATAGGAAAAATTAAGATGGGTTTTTCTGTTTACATGATGGAGGAAATATTTAAAAATGTTTGATAACACACAAGAAGTAAAAATTGATAATAAAGAAATTGTTAAAGCCATTAATTCGATTGTGGGTATGCTTTTTTTAAATAAGGATTTAAAGAAAGTTGAAGTAATTGATGACTTAGGAAATAAAGAATATGTCTGCCCTGATTTAATTATGCACATAGAAAACTGGGAAGGCTTTTATGATGGGGAATCATGCAAAGTGCATTATTTAAACTCTCATTCATTTGTGTTGCCTATGAAAGCAAAGACACTTGCAGAGCAATTAGGTTTCACCGCATAGTTAAATAAATAATTGGAACCACTATTGGTGTTAATGATTTGCATATAGCTGGACACGCCAGAAGCGAAGGTTTGATTATTGTGACCAATAATGTTTGTGAATTTGAAAGAGTCATAGGTTTACGTTTAGAAAATTGGGTTAAATAGGGAAAATTGGAGATATTAATAAAGTTATGGGCTTTTCTGTTTACATGACTGAAGAAGAACTGGATGCAATTGCTGACTGTATTAGCCAAACTTCTACCAGCTTAGAATCTTGTTCGGAAGAATATTTTAATTCAACCGAACCTATTCTTGAGGCATCTAATAAATTTTATGAAAAGTGTTTAAAAAGTAGGGCAAAAACTAAGCAACGTGCATTAGTACAAAACATTATAAAAGAGAAAAATGGTTTATAAAAAATTAAGGAAGAAAAAATATGAATACACTACTCTTTGATGAATTAAGTACAATCCAAAAAACAGGTTGCATATTCCGGCCCATCGTGAACACCCATTCCCGGCGTTTTTCAAGGTAGTTGTCGTTTTTAGCATTTTACGCAGTGTGGATTTTAAATATAGTTACAAACGATCAAATTTTATGGGCAGCATTAATTTTAAGCTCAATTTTTCTTATATTAGGAGCAATATTGGAAGAAATTTACGACATTGAAAAGTTATAGGAAAAATAACTTTAATCTAAATGTAGCAATGTAGACACATTTATTGACACTGATATATAGATGTATTAACATTTATACATTATTCAGAATAGAGGTTTTTATATATGCATACTCTTTCAAGTAGAGAATTTAATCAAGAAACCAGCAGGGCTAAAAAAGAAGCTCTTTCTGGGCCTGTCTATATAACAGATCGGGGCACCCCTTCTCATGTACTTCTTTCCTATCAAGATTACAAAAATCTAACAGCGCAAAAACAGTCAATAGGTGAAATGCTATCAATGGATGGCGTGGAAGATATTGAGTTTACACCATCACTTATGCAGGACAAGCCAACAGCGGCAGAGTTCTAATATGTATTTATTAGATACAAATGTCGTTTCAGAGCTTAGAAAAGTGTCTAGTGGAAAAGCTAACAAAAACGTTAAAGATTGGTCTTTACATCTAGATCCACAGCGTTTATTTATCTCAACTATTACTATTCATGAAATTGAACTGGGGATATTGTTGGCAGAGCGATCTGACAAAGCAAAAGGACGTGTGTTACGAAAGTGGATGGGTGAACATGTTATACCAACTTTTGAAGGGCGTATACTGCCGATAGATAAACAAGTTGCTTTATTAAGTGCAAGTTATCATGTGCCGAACCCTAAGCCTTATAGAGATACTTTTATTGGTGCTACAGCTATCATTCATGGAATGACCGTGGTTACTAGAAACACAGATGATTTTTGTTTAGATGGACTTGTCGTTTTTAATCCCTGGAATTACCAAAAATAAACTGATAGGAAAAATTTGTATGACATACACTGAATAAAAAGAAAATCATGGGGAAGCAGTTGGTGTAGGCATCGCTTTTAGTCTGAGCCATATTTATCGCATACCTGACATTTCCATCATTAATACCAATGATAGACCCAAAAGTGTAAAAGTTTGCTACCCCGTTCAGACATTATTCAGTCAAAATGCGCTATCATATAAGAAAACAGGAAAAAACTGATAAAATTCAGAGAGTATGGACAGTAAAATGAATACAAAAAAAATAACATGGGCGCGGATGGCCCTGCGTTGGGGATTAGGCTTACTGGTCTCAGGTATCGCCATCTTTTACACTATTATTTTTATGCAGCTCAGCCCAATCCAGTCCCCTGTTGCCTTCTGGCAAAATGTCCTGTTGGCAGCCGTTATTATGGCCACACTGGGTGCAATACTGACTCTATTGGTGGGACTGACAATTGTTCCAGCAGCCTTTGCCCTTTCCCGGCAGCACTTGCAGACACACGGCCAATCCTATACAACAGTCTTTGCTGCCATTATAACGGGAGTTGGCCTATTGCTGACCGCTTTAACCGAGCTAGTAAAAACTCATGGGCCAACAGTTGCTGAAATGATGGATACTGATGATGAGGAAAAAACTGGGGTAAATAGTGGAAGTCCTTATATTGTAGGTAGTGATGAATGGTACATTGATTATATTCATGATGAGCATTAAAACTATGTTCACCATGAATTTTCATACCACTATTATCTTCCTTTAGATATTTTATTTTTAGCCAAATCCCCCCCTGATTTTCCAGCAGCATCTCCTGACTTATTAGCTTTCATAGACTCATTTACCGCCTGCCCAGTCTGATGACCAGCCAATGTAATCACAGTAGAAAGAAGTATCGGCCCCATGATATACCAAGCCCCAATCACATAATCCAGCACATCATCATTAATCGACAAACCTTCAGTCACCCCCAGAGTCAATGAGCCATTAAAGCCCATCATTGACGGCAGTATTGCACTTTGTAAAGAGGCTTCCATCCATTCACCTATCGTCCAGATAACCGGCCAGAATTTAATTGAAATTAACAAGGCACTCATGGTCAGCACTTCTTTGATGCCGTATTGTGACAAGATCAATAAGAAGGGCAAAAACATAATCAACCCGGCAAGCACAAAAGCATGTACCAGTGGCAGCGCTTTTTTGAGGATCTCCATGGTGGGATAAAAGACCGTGTTAAATGCAAACGTGCCGGCATTGGCCACCCCTTGAGAGGCCACCTTGGATGGTGAGAAAAAATTCAGGGCATCAATAGCACTTCCCCCTGCCCCATAGCCTGTCCCACCAAACACTTGCTCTGCCGCATTCTGCGCATTATTAATGGTTTTGACATCACTGATATCAATCAATCCTCGAATTAAAGCATTTTCGGCATCTGTTTTACTGCCCGTAATGCCTGCCAGGACACTTTGTGTTTGATCCACCAGTGCTGACCATGAAGCCGTCGAATCATAAGAATTAATAATTTTACTTCTCAATCGCGATTGATACCACTCTTTGCAAAACGGTCGACTCCAGGCAGGCTTGCTGGCCGCTTCACCATTCCACCAGCCTGCATCTCTTGGCCCAGATCCTGTAAAGGCGATAAAGCCAGGTATTCCTCTATCAGCCTGTATCGTGTCGTAAAACCCGGGCGTTGTCATAAAAAAATCAGATCCCAGCCAACCGACATCCCCATCTTCCATCATTTTTTTGGTATACGATGCCGGTGGATTGCTATCAAACTTTGCCCGGGCTTTTCTATAACAGGTATTATAAAACTCACCCACTTCCTGTCTGACTTTAGGATCATTCATTTTATTGGTTTGAAGTTGATAGGAAATTTCACTGATGCTGCTCTTGCAGGGTACCTTTACTCTCACGGCATCAGAGATGGCCTGGCCGATGGATAACACGGCCATCCATGCCACCGGGGCTTTTGATACAAGCGACCCCATATTCGAGGTGGTAAACACCGCATCCAGCTCAGTCCCCGTGCCTGATGCACCGGGACTGACTTGCAACATGGTGGCGATTTTAGAGCCAACAGTGCATGAACGATTATTAAAGCGCATGTCCGTTAAATTTAATGTGATCGTGGGTACGCCTGCCAGCGTCAGCACAACAACCCCAAGGAATAGCTTCACTTCAAGGTTATGTAATACTTTTTTAGCGACTTTTTTGCCCGTGCCTTTTTTTCTGGCATCGGTAAACGCTTCAAACAGATAAAAACCAAACGGAAGATAGACAATACCCAGATTTAAAAAAACATCCCATAATATATTATAAATCCCCCATGCAAAGTATTGTAAAAAAAGCTCTGGAAAACTGCCTGCACTCATAATTTATCCTTAATTTAATTGATGGCAAAACCAATCAGATTTTGATTCACAACAATCTCAAACACGATAAACCAGGCGAGTATCTGCCAACGTGCCTCAATAATAATGTCCCGCATTTCATCATCCCAGTGATACCTTGCTGATAACCAGTTGATAAAGGGATCCCACTGCCAGAATACCAGTGTTAACAGGCTCATTCTAAAGGCCGTGAACAGCATTCTTTTTTGCTCAAAGAACGTACTCAATGCCACCACACCTTCCACGGAATCCTGTCCCAGAAGCTTCATAACCAATAATAAAATAATGCCTGTGGCAAAAAGACAAGCCGTTGTCAGTGCTACTAATTTAGCGATTGATTTCATGGAAACTCACTCCTATTTTTTAGGAGCGCCTCCTTGCATATCTTTCTCCTGTACCGTGCCCTGACCGGAGCCACTGACATACTTTGTTCGTGTTTGCTCACGCGCCAGGATAATTTTTACCGAGTCTGTTGAAATGGTTTTTTTAATCCGGGCACTGAGTAAAATATTATTAATGTAGCGATTTAACGCACTAATATTTTTATCATTGTAATACGTCACCATGTCATTGGATGCCAGGTTCGGCTCGTGTTTGCCTGTCTCCAGTGCCTGCAATAATAATTCGGCTTTTTCTAACACATTGGCTGTGGCAATATCACTGGCCAGGCGTGACATTAATAATTGACGCTCTCCTGCCGGTTCATTTTTTAATGCCTGGATCACCGTTGGAGTGATGCGCAGACCGGAGGCGGACACCGCATCCAGTTCAGAATAAGTGGGGGCAGACGGTGATGACATAATTGAACTCAGTTCAGTCGCGATACTCTGATGTTCTTTGTACAGCTGTGGCAATAAGCCCTTGCCCATACTGGTTCGTGCTTTTTCACATCCCTCACAGGTTCTGATCTCACTGCTGCCCAGCACATCAACGGCATATTGCTGAAGCTGTGCAGGAGATTTCCATATCTCTGCAATACGACCACTTTTGGCCGGCGCACTCCCTTTTTTACTCACAGAACGTCCAATTAAACTGTTATAGCCTGCTTGTGCCGTTTGTTCGGTCACATTGAGTGCAGGCTGTCCCTTACCTGCATAGGATTTACCGCCCAAGCCCGGCAATCCGTCATCTCCTCCCTTCTTTTCAACTTTGCGTTTTGCATGAATAACATCCCCGCCATCTTTTATTTGTTTTTTCCATTCATTTTTTCTGGACAACACCACAAATTTATCAAAGGGATTTCCCCCTGCAGCAAAATCGGTTTCCATTTGCTCACAAGTTTTAATTGAAATATTAAACAGCTCTTCTGCTCGCAGCAGACCGTTTTGAAACAGATCATACAAGCCCGGATTGACGCGCTGAAAAATAAGAGCCGGGAGCGATGAGACAAAACCTTTTGCCGCCATGACCATTTGTGACACCGCCCGATCAGCACCGTCACGCAGATCATCCATGAACCCTTTAATGGAGAGATTAAAGTCAAAGTTACCGCAGCTCATATTCGCTCCCCACATGGCTGATGCCCCTAAAGAGATGGCAGCCGGGTTCGTATTGGCCGGGGCAGTAATTAAATCCCCACCGCCAATTTGATAATACCAATTGTGATCAACACCCATTGGACTGATGTCTTTTGCCTGAGCGCTGTGACACAGTGATATCATTATGATCAGTAATGCCATGACAACGTGTTTCATCGTGTTCATCTTCATTCCCTTTTTATTCATTATTTAATCCAGTCAATTGAAAATAAAAAAATCCCTTTCTTCTTACAGCAGCTGTACGGTCGCCATAGATTCCAGGCCGCATCATCACTGTAATCACGTCGATTGTCCGCCCATGAAAACAGGCTCAGCGTATCGTTTTTTCCAAACACTTCGCACATAGGCAGAGGATACGGAGCCAAAGGCTGCCACCAACCGGTGGTTAAATCATTTTCTATGAGATCGCCCGGTCCCCAGCACTGCATTTTACCGGTGGAACAATCATCACTGAGCCAGTTGTAAATATGAGGCTGCAATTCACGGGTAATAATATCCCCAACTCGTTGTGCTGCCACGGCATTGGATTTAGGGCCTTCATTTTGAGTAATAAACCCTGAACGTGGATAGACGGCTCCCCAGGTATTCATTGCAATCGGTGTACCCGGTATTTTTTCACCAATTTCACGGATCCCCGGTGTCCAGGTAAACGGATAAAACAATTCCAATGAGGGAAAGCGCCAGTTCACCCCATCCAGTGACGAGAGAAAGTAGGGGATGTATGTTTTGGCCACCGACGGACACAACATGCCTGAGCTGGTCATGGAGGACATCAGATACAGTGCCGGATTGCCAATAGCATCCACCTCACGAAACGTAGTGGCCACATGCTGGCCATTTTTAACTCGTCCTCCGGTATCATCACCCGACCCCTCTACGGCGATAAATGGTGCTGAATAGGCGCGTGTTTCAAGCCAGGTGGACTCCCCGGTGGCCGCATAACTGCTGACCACCACATCGGGATTGTAGTGCCTCACCTTAACCGAGGTTTTTATCTTGCAGCCAAACGGCGTGCATCGTAAAAAGAAACAGATCCCGGCCACGGGAACATACTGCAAACACAATAGTGCGCTCAGTGTCTCTGGAATGATTTCTGCCGTTGTAGTCGGTCGTGACCAGGCTGTTCGTATCGGCAATACAGCCAGCATTGAGATAACGAGACAATAAATCAGTGATTTCTTTGCCATTGTTGAAACTCCTGTAAAGCGATAGCCGCTTGTTGTTGTCCATACACCACGAAGCGCTGCTCCTTATATTCAAATACAATGGCAGGCAGTTTTCGTACGTTCATTTGAAATGCCTGCACAATACCGGAATACGCCTGTCTGAACTGCGCCAGTTGAGAGGGTGTGAGTTTTTTTATGCGTTTTAATGCCTGAGCCTTTGCCACGGTTACTGAGCCAGACAAGCCCATGCTCATCTGTTGCTCAAAGGCCGCCGTTTGATCCAGATTGTAATGACTGACCGGGTGTTGCTGAGCCACACGTTTATAGTGAACACGGGTCTCATTGTTATCAAATATCCAGATCTGCTCAGGCAGTATCGTCTGTTGTTGCGATTTCTGCGTCTGTGCCATCACACTTTGATACATAAAAAGAGATAAGCAAACAATCAAAACACTATTTGATATCAATGCAATCACAATATATCGAGTTTTCATACTAAGACTCCCCAGTGGTTGATAATCGCTGCTCACGCATTAATTCGGCTTTTTTATACACCGCATCCAGTTCCGTTTTTAGACCAAATTCTTTCATTAATTCAAATCGTTCCGCTTTTTCATTTTTTTCAGTCAATGATAGAGCTAAATCTGTGACCGGAGCGACATTGCGAAACAGCACATTATGATCGGTACTCATGATCACCCCTTCAGTGAATTTGGGCGGATTTTTTTGCGCCGAGAGCATCATTTCTCTTTGCTCTTTTGATAAGGTTTTAAAACGGGCTATCTGCTCAATTTCATTGACCGGCATTGCCAGACACACCCACCACTCGATCATATTGAGCATGCTCTCAGCCTGATCAGGAAAATCCTTCATGTTCTGTGTGGCAATCCAGTACCAGGTACCCAGCTTTCGCCACATCTTCGTGATCTTAACCACATAGGGAGCCAGCATCGGGTGCTTCGTAATAATGTGCCCCTCATCCGTTAAGACTATCGTTGGCCGGGGATCGTATTCGTATTTTTCCACCAGATTGTTGATGGTATTCATTAATCCGGTGTAAGCCACAGCCAGTTCAGTCTCATAACCTTCACGCGCCAGGTAAGCCAGATCAACAATGGTAATATCCGTCTCAGGCCAGTAATCACCTGTTTTATTAAATAAATTACCGGCTATGCCGTCACAGAATAATTCCATGGCATCGGCCAGCTCAGAGGCGCGCTCACCTTTATTTTTATTGTTATTGATTTTAAGCTCTTCTTCTGACACCTGGCGAATACCATCGACCACATCTTTAATCATGGTTTGCTTTCGGCCTTCTTTGGCCACGGTTTCTGCCGCCCGATAAATGCCACGGCGTACAATGAGCGTGTCCGGTTTGGAAAACCGATCTTCATTTGAGGCTCCGCCCCCGGTGATAATAATTTTGGCCGCAATTTCCATTTCCCCCAGATAATCCCTTTTATCATTATCTTCATTGGTTTCATCGCTCAGACTTTCTTCTAATTTGTCTTCATCTACGGCATCCAAATCTTCTTTTTTTATCGTTTTAAGCAGTGTGATGGCATCACGAAAGGGCGGAATAGCGACACGCGATCCCGGTTTAAGACTGAGCTTGTTCACACTCACCCCGTGGCGTTTGAAATCTTCACCGAGCAAACCAAAACTATTGCCCACTTCAATAATAAAAATACGGGGTCGATGAATGGCAAACATCGAACTGATGATTTTCACCAGGTACGAACTTTTACCAGCACCTGTGGGTCCCAACGTTAATAAATGTGCATTTTGTTTACGATCTTTAAAGGGATCTAAAAATAACACCTCCCCTCCCCGATTAAATTCATTCAAGCCCACATGTCCAGATCCACGCGAACGACCAAATAGGGGGCTGAGTGCTGCAATATCCAGTGAATGCATCAATCGTGAGCGACGACTAAAACAATCGTACTCCACGTCATAGGCCATGGGCAGACATTTCAGATAACTGTCCAGAGTCAATAAGTCACTGCCTAAGTCAATGGGTTGCAGATCGTTACTGATCAATAATGAGTCCAGCTCATAGGTGATTTCATCTAACTGTGCAACCGTATCGGCCTTGATATAAAACGATAAATTGACGGGATGAAACTTGTTTTTCAGGGCAATCTGACGCTTAGCATGCGCCGCTTCCTGAGCCGCCAAAACAGAATCATCTTCAGTACCCACCGAAGCATTAATAATTTTATTCAGATGATTGGTGATAGTGTCCTGGGGCTTAAAGATAATGGTCATGACAAAGATGGTGCCCGTGGGCAAATGATCCATAAACGCAAAGTTAAAATCGTTGTGTCTGCGCTCAGCCGTCATGTGACCGGGCATTGGCACCCTATTGAGTCGCTCTATGGTCAGGATACGATGGGCGATCTGATCAAAGTAAAAACACTGCGCATTGTCATCCGATTCGGGCATAGAAAACAACAAACCCTCCGCAAAATCATGAAAGACCGGTCGTTCATCGTCATCGCTATAATTGATTAATTTTTCAAAATCATCGGCATTGCCTTGGGTGATGGGCGGCTTGGGATTAAACCAGCGCAGCATCCAGTTAAAAAACTGTTGACCGTCACTTCGTTTCGCCCTCACACCTACCGCCTTGAGCATGGACTCGACTTTTTTCAGCGTATTGTTCAGTTCAATTTCAGGTGTCAGTCCACGTCTGAATTTTTCATTTTTTCCCTGACGACGGTAAAAAACCATTCGGACGTGATGTGACTTGCCACTCCAGTGGTTGTCCGTGACCAAATCATCATAAAACAGTGAATCCGTATGAGAAATATCATCTAAATGTTGCTTCTGTCGTCGCAGCCATTCCTGTGTATATTCTGTTTCCCGAATGGACTCCGGTATCGATTGTTCCAGCTCGTCATAGGAGCTGAGCAAACTATCATCATCCTGCACATAGAGTTGCATCACCCAGGGATTTTGATCGCGCTCAGGCACTGAACTGAATACATTTTGAATATCAGTTTGTAATTTTTTTAAAAACTCATCTGGACGGCCTTCACAGGCTTTGGGCGTAATATCATAAATCGCCCCAACACTCTTATAGTCATCCAGCAAAAAACAACGAAATTCAGGCAGATATTCAACCCAGGGCAGCATATCAGTAAACGAACGTGGCATTTTATATTTGTTTTTAACCTGTGCGATGGTCAACGGCTTATCAGATTGTCGTCTGTTGTGTTTTACAGCTGGATCGGAATTGATGTCCATACCAAAAAAATCTTTTACACTCGACAGCAGTGTTTCTGCACTCATTTGATGAACTCCTTGTTCAATTAATTTTTAACGGATGGGTGCTTCACCGGGTAATGCATATTGATCCACTTTATACATTTGAAATGCCGTTGAATAACCCGGTACCGGATGACCGGCCTGAGTTAAATGTGGATCAATGTACATAATCAACGTTGGATTTGGCAGTCGTGGAAACAGCTCATTGATTTCAGTGAATGCCGTGCGTGTATAACCACTTAAATCCGTATCACCATTATGAATAGCCCGTCCTTTATGAGTACCAATACGTTCTCTGACACTATCAATTTCCTGAGCACCACTTTCATCAGCCTGACGTTCATAGACCTCTTTCATTTTTGGACCTTCCTGGGGTAACTCTGCCGTTGTTACCGAAGAACATCCCGTTCCTAGTAAACAAACCAGACTAATCCAGGTAATGTGAATAGCCGGGACGATTTTGATGTTCATACGCAAGCTTCCTTCCATTTTGGTCATAATCAATCTCTAGTTGTGTTTCAATATGTACTGCGACCTTCGTTCCGGAAGGCACAAAAATCGCATCAAACGAATCTTGCTGACGAGCATTTAACCACTCTTTAACGCTACTAAAGCCGTCTGCGACAGCCTCACCTCCCGCACGTTTTTTTGCATCGCCCGTGGTGGTCTTAATCACCGCACCCGAATCCGTCACGGTACTGGTGGTTTCATTTTCAGCCACGGCTTTGGCATAGCCTTCTGCAGCACTCAAAGCAAATTGCGTCGCCAGAAATGTCGGGGCATTGGTGATCAACTCCCCTTTGATACAAGGATTGCCCCATTCATCGGATAACCAGCCCAGTCCTCTGCGTTGTGTCCCGCCGCCTTGCTGAAAACCGGTGTCCGCGCCCTGTTCTTCACGTTGGGTTAATATCGTGCCGTCATCAAAGGTGTAGGTCACACTGTAGAGCTTGGCACTGATACAACTGAGCATGAGATCACCTCGGGCCACACCCGAAAAAATCATGCCGTTTAATCCCGGAATATGATGTCCGTTTGTTGCCAGGTTATAGCTGCTGACAATGATCTTAAACGGATAGGGATCATGCACTGTGCCACCGATAGGAATACGACCAATCATGCCCGTCATGGAAGTTGCTCCCATCAGTGTTGAATTTTCTGGTACGGTATACCAGGCTATTTTTTTAAGCTCCACTACTGCTTTTTTAGATTGCGCAATAGGCTGTGATAAGTCATCAAACAGTGCATGATGGTTGCTGCGCCGGTTCAGTGTGATCATACCGGTCTCATCCGGTGTTGGTAGGTCCAGAGGTAGTATCCAGCCGCCCGCATCAGTATTATCAAAATGCCCGAGTTGCTCATCAAAACCTAAACCCACAGGCATATCACCTTCATTTGTAAAAGCATTCGCTGTACTATTATCACTCTGACTGGCCGCTTTCATCTGAACATTCATTTTTTCAGTCAACTCATTCATTCGACCGGTGAGACCACTGAGTAAATTATTACTTTGACGCTTAATATCTTCCTTAATTGTGTGTGTGCGCTTATCCAATTCCTCTTTAATTTGTTTGTCCGTTTCATTATTTTTTTGTACCAGTTGAGAGTTTAATTTTAAAATTTGTTGTGTTTTTTCTTCTTGTGATTTTACTCGGGCCACTAAGGTGCGAACCGTTTCTTTAGGAGAGTCACCATCGATATTCAGAGCCGCCAGTTCCTTTTGTAATTCTCTGTCTTTGGATGAGTTCACATCCTCAATGTCTTCTTTATCTCCGCCTTTAAAGAGCATAATAGCGACTACCAGCACTATCCCCAGCGCTGCCCATTTTAAGACGGGATTTGATTTTGCATTAGCCATACGTCATCCTTTATTCTTTAATTCAACCTGCTATCTGACTTCTTAAAACCACAGGGACTCATCAAATGGTCTGTCTGATACCAGGTAGACCGTTGTCGTATCGGTTTCACTAAGATAGGCTGACAGCCCTGTATGCTGCAAAGTGCGTGAGCGCCATTGTCCCCGGAAACGTCGCGGATCCAGCGTTAAAGCAGCATCGGTTTGATTTTGGATTTTTACAGCCGTCACATAAAACAGGCCACCTTTCCAGGATGCCAAAGGAGTGGCTTGCAGGGCTGCCCCCCGATACAAAGTGTGCAGTTTTTTATTCACTCGAAGCGGTGTTCGATAAATCGCTGGATGTGACTGTACCAAGCGTTCAGGAGCATACAGTTGTTGTGACACATAACGTACCAGTTCGACCATATCAACTAAAGGGGCTGCTGCAGGTGAGGCCAATGCATCACTCGCACTCAAACGAGTATCATCCGCTGTTGTGAGATGTTCATCCGTTGCTGACACAGACACGACGGAACTGCGTGTTTTGTCTATAAGCTGAATAGTTTCTGTACCGCCTTGAGGTTGTGCTGACAAATCAAATAAATACAATGACCCACCATCAAAACTTCCTGCACTATGATTAAACATCTGGACTCTCATACGACCCGTAGGAAAATCACGCAATGCTTTGAGATACACCACATTATCCACAATCGTTATTTTTAACTCATTATTTGAACGTTCTTTGGGCGGCATCACACGCACCACATCAGGAAAATGAATCATCCGTTCACTGCCGGTTTTTAAGTGAATTGTCACGGGTGTTTTATTCCAGAAAATACGCTCTAATGGATCCTGTTTCTGCTGACTGCTTGATTGATAACTCATTACGCCAATAGTTTGATTGGTCGCATGTTCAGTCTCACTCAAAACAGTCTGACTCTGAGTTGCCATCACTAGTGATGGCAACAATAAAAAGGGATACGTCCATTTCAGTATCATGATATTTGTCCTTAAAAATATTGTTGAAAAAAGTATATCGAAGCATTAACAAAAAGTCCGAAAGAATCAGACATCCAAATTGTCCGATTCAATTAATGACTCGTTTACAAGATTTACAAGACTGGCGAATGATCCAATCGTGGATCCGACGATGCAATAAACCCTGATTTTTATTAATAAATCCAGCGCCTACCGCATCGGCTTTATATTGAATGTCATTCACTGACAGCAATAAACCGGGTTGTTCACACGACTCAATCAACGACGTGCCGTATTGATGATGATTCAAATCATATTCCGTAATTAAAAAATCAAACTGACTCTGTTGAATATGCTCAACAGCTTGTTCATAACTGGTCGCTTTAATCACTTGATAGCCACCCAGCTCAATATTCTCACTGAGTTGTTCACCGACAATTTCAGTGATTAATTCCGCTTTATCAACCAGTAAAATAGTACCCATCATAAAATTTCCTTTAGTTCACTTTAACGGCAACATCCGATGCATTATTTTGTTTAATTCTCTGTGGTACACTGATAAAGCCGTCCAATGCCATGCCCCAGGGATTCAGTTGACGGTTAATATCGTATCGCACAACTCGAATGGGGTAAGCCAAATCAATTTCTTTCACTACCATATTGTTGAACCATTCACGCACTTTTAAATCCAGATCCACACGCCAGACATTTTTTGCGAGTAAATGAACACGACTTTCATCATATTCATGGCCAAATATTTCTTGCACTCCACGAGTGCGGCCAGCTAACTCCCCTTTCTTATTTTTTTTCTGATACAGGTTGAGTAGCTGCTCTTTAAAACTGGGTGTCAGATAATATTTATACGCTTCAATATTCCGCTTAAAATCCTGTTCACCGTTTTTAGTCCAATTGTTTAATGCCTGTAAAATATTACTCGTGAACAAATACACATTGGGTCGCGGTATATAGTTTGCCTTTTGAACGACCGTGCTCCCTAGATCGGGCGGTATATGCACATTGATATCCTGTAGTCGAGATTGATGTACCAACATTCCAAATACAATTAAAAAACCAAAGAATATTGAGATCCCACGCCACATTTTCTTTTTAAAAACTTCATTGTTTAACTCATTTTTTGCTCGTGACATTAAAACTTCTCCAATTTTGGATCAATACGTCCATTGCTCCATCGTCCACTGTATTTGATGGCTGAATTTGATCGGATGTTCAGGCGACTGAGAAACAGCGCCACTCGTTGCTGATAAAAACCGTCCGGTCTGCCTCGTTTAATTCGTTGAAACACACTGCCCATAAACATCAGGGAAATCATAGTAAAAATTCCAATCAACCCTAAGCCAACTAACATCCTGTTAATTAATGAGCCTATTAATATACATACCGGTAAAAGTGTCACCAGGGTCACTATCAGTCCAGTACGTAACTCACTGCTGGACATGCCTCTAAAAATTAAGGGTTCATGATTGATCCGTTCATAGACGGTACGTTCATCATCCACAATGAATTGTTCTGTATCCATTACTGACCTGTGCTGTCTAATTGTTTATTATTGAGGTACGGGATAAACCCTACATTTTTGTGTGATTTATCCCGGTTTACCTTTTGCCAAAAATTAAATGACCTTAGTGGCTTCTGTTGCCAAAAAGACAACAAACAATAAGATCACTACGCCCACACCACCTGTGAGGCCCACTTCATTCCATTCAGCGCGACCTTTTCGTGCATCATTAAATTTCATAATAGTGACTACCGCGACGACAATGAAACCCAGAATAGCAGCACCCCAGGCCAATAAATCAGTACCCGAGTCCAAATAACCGGTCATCAGTGCCAGCCAGTCACCGGACGTTGCCGCCGATGAGCCTTTTTCCACCGCCGTGGGCATGGCCGCCAATACCGCCTGAAGTGGCATTAAGCCAACAACCATGGCGGTTAACAGTGCGCCCTTACGTGAGAGCTGGGATAAAAGTCCCTTTACTTTTTTCATACTATTTCCTCTTTTTTATTAAGTATTAAGTGCTTAAAACAAACATAATTAGCAGAAGAATTACACAGGCCATGACCAGTGAGCCAAAAGCCTCTCCTGTTTCAATATCACCCTCTGCCCAGGCGACATACTGTGAATTGCCTAACCAGGCAACAAATAATAAATACAACGATGCAATAATGAGTGTAATTGCAGAGCGAACTCCAAGCACACCATCACTAAAAGTAGTGGTGTATGAGCTGGTTTTTAGGTGAGAACTGGTGATACCCACCATCCCGGATTTTCCTGTAATGGCCTTATTCATGGCATTTTTTTGATCACTGTCTAGTGCGTGAACGGGCATTACTAACACAAAGACACACATGAGCAGCACTATCACCTGACTCCAGTGGATCAATTTTATTGAATAATTCATTGGCGGTATTCACCCTGCAATGGAGCCACTTTTCTGGGCAGGGTTCTGGGCGCATTAATATGAGCCAAAATACCGGCTTTCATTTTTAACAGATCCGAGCGAAACCATTCATATTGAAACTTAACGCGAGCATCTTTATTCTGGTTTAGTTCGGCTTTATGCAATACAGCTTCAATCGCCGTAATTTCATTCACTAATAACGCCAGATATTTACGCTCAGTATCTTCCTGAGCACTGCTGAACAATGGTACTGCCCATAGGCAGACAACCATCATCGATACACCCCAGTTTTTCTTCATTATGTTCATTCGCAAGTTTCCTTGTTCGTTATAAATATTTTTTAAATGTTGCAGCGGATATTGCCATAGCAATACCGGCCATTAGAGTAAATGGCACAATAATAAACGACGGATGAATACTAAATGGCATCGCAAGATAAACGACCCATGCGGATAAAATAGCCGGCATGATCATTTTTTTTGAACGATGGTATAAAAATGAGGATTCTCGCCCTCCACCCCAGCGGCGCAGATCTCGTTGTACTAAACCATCGGTAAAACCAGCGATCAATGCCAGTGCAAAGACCGGTGTTGCCAGTATTAAGATTGCCAGGCGAACTGCAAATACCTGTGTGACCGCAATCATAGCCATGACATAATCCCAAAGACTGGTGGCAATCACATGTGCGTATTGATGCAACGTGCTTTGAGGCCGCTCATTTGCTGCCCACTCAATAAAGCGTATCAATCCTGTCCATTCAAACAGATAATAATAACTGGTATCTGCTACCTCTTTGGCAAATTTAGCCGGAGACGATGTCAGCAGGCTCTGGCGAAAATCATCATTGAGATATTCAATTTCTATCTCCAGCATTTTTTTAGCATGTTCACTGCCCGGCTCATCCCAAAAAAAAGACATTCCAATCCACTCCACCACAATGGAAAAAAACAAGGCCATCATAAGAGCAAAAATTGCTCCGGTGAACACGGATATGGTGTTGCCAATTACGCTCTTTTGGGCAGGATGCTGTGAGGTCTGCCTGACACTTTGCTGTACCATTAGCCATCGACTCCCATTACATCGACTTCATCGACTTCATCCACTTCATCCACTTCTGCCACCAGGCCACCGCTACGTGAACCTTGCTTGTGCAGCACATCAGCTTGTTCATGGTGTGAGGGCATAAACGAAGGTTGACTTATTATTTCATCAGACACCTGCCACCAGTGATCAGAGGTGCGATAACGCTGTCGCATATCATTGGAGATGGCTTGTAATTCCTTTGGCATCCCTTCATCATCCGAGTCATCCGGCAAGGGCATACGGATCTTCCACAAATTTCCCCCTTCGAGCATGGCAAACGCTTGTCCTTTTGGCAGAGCCATGACCATATTGGCTTCCAGCATTTCTTCTTGTGTCACTGAGATGCGATCTTCATTACGAGAGGTGAAATCCACATCACTCTGCGGATCAGACGAGTCATTGGTACCGGAAACTTGCATGAGTGTTTGTATTTCAACTTTGGGTAATTGCATGGTCAGCATCTGTGCTGTTTCTTCATCTTTAACCCGTAGCATGATCATCGTATTAAAGTTACCTGCAACCTGAGAGGCTTTGGCCTTACTGCCCACCCGAGCCTCTACATCTGCCCACACCTGGGTATAGGCAGTGACCTGAAAATTGGCCCCCCCGGCTTTGTTCAGCAAAGGGATAAATTCATCACCCATCAGCTCATTAAATTCATCGGCATGAATACAAGTAACGGTTTTATTTTTTGGTGAACTGTTTTCTTCTGGCATCCCAATATCCAGACCATGTTTATAAAAACTTCCGGCCTGTGAGGTGACATCAGCAAACATGGAATTACCCACTGCGGCAGCAACCTCAGAGTCAGTTAAGGCATCCAGTCCCACATAAACAATGGATTCAGATGTGATCACTTGTTTCCAGTCAAAGATGGGCCTGGGATCATCCGCATCCAGATAATCCGGTGAAATCAGCTCTGCTACGGCACCGGTGGTTAACTTTTCCATCAATGGTAAAAGTGAAGCAACCAGCTTATCAAAATAGGATTTATCGTATTCAAAGGTTTTGAGCAGTGCGGCAGCAACTGGATCAATTACATCCATATCTTTTGCATACTTAATTAATGCGTGAGCACGATTGGAACGATCTTTCATTTGTCTTGGGGCTTTGAGATCACCATCATCATATCGACGTTCAACACCTCTAACCGTTGAACGCCAATTCTCATTACCCATTTTTTGAGTCAGAACAAATTCCAGGTAATCAATCAGCAGCGGTTCAATATCCTGTCCATACATCATGATCATGTCATAATCAATACGCCGTCCCAGCGCATTGGCCGCTTTGGCAATGACATTGACATAGCGCCAGACAAATTCTCGAAACGCAGCCGATTGCCCTTCACCCGGTAATTGTCGTGATATTCTGGAGGCCACCTCAGTGATACGAGAAAAATCACCCACCGGGTTATAACGTGCTGAAATATCAGGATGACCTAAATGAAACACATACAGCTTATCTAAGCGTCCGGCTCGTTTGGCTTCCAGATAAATACGTCTTAAAAGTTCAGCATCCCCTTTGGGATCAAAGACAATCACTGCATTACCCCCTCGATGGATATCCTGAGTGATCAGGATCTCAGCCAGACGGGTTTTACCCACGCGGGTTGTGCCTAACACCAGGGTATGTCCTACTCGCTCATTCAGATCCGAGTACACATTCTCTTCATTCGGCTCTACTGCATGAAGCTGCGGCAAACCACCCACAGGGGGATACGGTGCCACGGGATTCCACCAGACCGGTCTGGCTGTGATCTTCATCAATGCCTTTAAAACCGGAGTATGTTCCCACTGCACTTCTTTTTTTCGTATCCATAAAATAGAAGGGGGTGGTTTAATATAAGCTTCCACTTCCGGACGTTGTGTATCTTTTAATCGCTGTGTATGTTGTTGTGTCCAACGAAAGCCTAAACCCAGATACATTTTTTTAGCACTCACCGGGATCTGAGCCGGGCGTAGTGAAAAACCGGGCACACGACGAATATTACGCTGATAACGTAAGACCCATAATGCCTGTTGTGTCCGTTCATAGCCCATATACCCCAAGATAAAAGCCATGGTGTAACCAATCTCCGGAGACATCATTAATGCCCATGGAGCCAGAATACACACCAGGCTGGAACCCAAAAATACAGTGGCTGAATACAATTCCACTGGGGGTCTGAGCCAGGCATCAATAGGATAATCATTGAGCTTCATTGTGAGATCCCTTTTGCGGTGATCAGTACAGGATAATGTCTGATCTTTAATTGCCGGGCCACATCATCACCCGGCATAACCAATACCTGATTATTGGGAAAATACGCCTGCACCTGTTTTACTTGCTGCTCTGTTTTCACATTCACCATCATAATGGTGGTTTCCAGCTTCTCTAATCGCGTCTTTTTACGCTTGAGCCATTGCATTGAGACCCGGTCATCACCGACTAATGCAACAGTTGTTTGTACAAACAACGGCACGTTCCATTTTCTGGGTTGCACACGTCCCGGCGATAACAATTTACTCACCATAGGCAGACGATTTTTTAATGAAAATTGCTCCGCCACCTGTTCCTGAGTCAGTGGCTCGCGTTCCTGTTCAGGCTCTGGATCATCGGCTTTGATACGCTCAAAATACGATGCCACAGGCACTCCCCCGTGATCGGCAATTTCAATCAGCTGTGCGTGTATTGACAGACTCTGTCCCAGAATAAAAATAATTAACATCCCTTTTTTTATCATTTATATCACCTTAAACTTTATCCATTTTTTGGTAGTGGCGCTTCACTCGCCGCTCATAATCTTTTGCTCTGGCCAGTTGTTTTATTTTCTGACCCGGTGAATGATATCGTCCTACTGCAATCCACCAGTGTTGACCACTTCGCTCATATTCATAGCGCAAAATCTGAGCCGATACCTTTAAATTGTGATACGGATCCAATGCCTGCCACAAGCTGCCCAATTGTTTTTTGTGGTACAACCAATTGACCTGCCCCAAACCGATATCAACTGATTTTATGCCTCTATTTATCGCCTGTATTAATGCCTGATATGCTGCTTTACGGGTTTGATAACGTTTACTCTTACCGGCAATATTCAGTGTCCACGGCCAGGGCTTAAATCCATATTTTGTAGTGAAACCTGACTCTTGTATCAACAGCGCATAAAAAAGTTTTACCGGCACTTGATAGTTTTTTGCGATACGTTGATACCCTTGCGGTATGTCCTGTGCCTGAACGTATGTCATCCACAAAAGAGCGACCATTAAAATACTAAAACTGAAAATTTTATGTCCCATTAGGGCAGAGCAATTTTTCGATACTGATCACGACCATTTTTTACTGCGGTATAGGGTACCTGGCCGGTAAAACCACTGATCATACCCAGTCGTCCACGCTCATAATTGAGAGTAATATTATGTGCATAAACCTGCTCTGCAGGAATGGCATGAGCTTTTGCCCAGTCCCTGATCTGAGTATCTGTTTCTGCTGACTCCAGATAGATATCTAACTGTCTTCCTTTTTCAACTTGTTTTAGCAATACCGATAGTACACGCTCACATTCCTGACATTGATTGATTGTGGTAAAAAATAGCAAACGGCCCGCTTCCTTCTGTTCCTTGATTAATGCCGCTTTTTTTGCCTCAATTTTTCTTTGCTCCCTTTGTTTAGTTTCTTTTTTCAGCTGATTAATAATTTTCATATCAAAGAGCTGGCCATTGGGATAAAGCCGCTTCCATGCCTGAGTCACTTCCCATTGAAACGCCAGTTCTTTGTCTACCCGGTGTAACTCAAACTGGACATGTATTTCAGCTAAACGACGACGTTCTGCCTGAGTTTCAACTTCAACACCTAATGCCGTGATGGGATCCAGATTGGGTGATAGAAGCCCACGACTGCCACGCATTATTTTTTTATACGCCACCCAATCCTCTTTATTTAATCCCCAGATTTCATAGTCTTTTTTACCCCGACTGTGCTGCACATCAGAGGGCTGTGCCTGGCTCTGCTGTATTGGTGAGTTTTGAGCAAAACAATCGCCTGATAAAATAAAGTACACACATAAAAGACAAAGCCATTTCATGTTAATTTTCCCTTGAGTCCAGTGGTGTGCAAGTGCTGCCATCTGCACGGATGTATTGGCGCTGTGCATAAGAGGCTGTTAAATCCCGCACCAGGACGGGGTGTTGGTAACAATCGACAAGCAGCGGCTCTGCCGGGGTCGGCTTTGGCTGAGGTTTCTCCACAACAATAGTGATTGGCTGTGGCATAACAGGCGTTGAGGGGGCAAATATCTGTGCAATATCACCTTCATCCGTATCCGTAAAATCCCTGTACTCGCCAGAGACTTCTGCCACTGCATCCTCTGCCACCACAGGATCCCACTCATTCACAATAAAAACAGCCACGATTAAAAAAACCAGTCCACCCATATTTATGCACTCCCTGAATTAAATAACTGTCTGTTTAATTGATTGCCCGGTTTTAATATGGGTAAACATGACTCGTGACTCGGCCATATTGATAGAGGCAACTTTCCAGCCAGCACGCATATCACCCACCCGCAGGTTTTCAATTGCCCCCAGCTTTTTAGAACGAATCGCGGCATAATACACACCGTCCCATTGGTCGATGGAAACCAATTTAAAAGGAATTCGCTTTGCCATTAATGCCTTTTTACGCTTAATGTTTTTTTTCTTGATTGTGTTTTTAGCCAGTGTCTTTTTGATCTCACCTCGAAACTGCTGCATTGACTGCTTAAAACTTTGTCGCATGTCACTCAGTTCATCCCGGGTCACTGCATCATTCACAACATCTGAGAGTTGACTGACTTTTGTATTTAATTGACTGACAATTTCTTTTTGGCTGATCAGTGATTCAATTTGCACCGTTATTTGCTGGACTTGTAACCTCAGGGTGTTCACTTGTTCATTCAATTGTGCCTGCTCGGACAGAGCATGGAGGGTTAATTTGGCTTTGCTCTGGCCAACATCGCTTTGACTGTCTAAGGACCTGTTGACCGTGTTTTTTGTGTTCACCGGGAGTTTGTTATAATCGCCCTCCTCTTCTGCATCCAGCAGCATGACGGCTTTATCTTGTGACTGAGAGGTCGTTGAGGCTTCATCTTTTTTTATTTTTAAAAGATACATTCCACCCACGCCCACCACCGCAATGATCACCAGAGCGGCCAGTATCCCTTTAATGACTTTGGGTACCGGCTTGATAGCAGTCATGTCATCATGAACATCCGACTGAAAATCAATGACATCAATTTGTTCATCGATATCATCCAAAGTGTCTACAACATCTACAGCGTCTACAGCATTCATATTCTCTAATTCCCTATCACACCGGTTTAAATAATTATCCTTTGGCCAATGAGCGATAGTGAGGTATCACATCAAATGACACATAGCGATGCACCGGATCTATCACTAAAACAAACACCTCTCCAGACAACACATTCAATACTTGCTTCACTGTCATCGGCCCCAGGTAACGATGCACAGCAGGCAACGGCAAATGCATTAAAATCGCCATCATCGGATCTTGTGCCTGTTGCGATGCCAGACGATAACCACTGCGCTTGAGCGTATAGGTGATTGCCTGGCCCACGGTATTGATCTGACGTGGGTATTTAATCGTGACAATTGTTTGCAGTGGGGATATCTGACTGACAGTGGGTTCAGCTTCTACAGCACTGTAACGATCTGTCTGGATCAGCCCATTCGTATTCTCTGCCTGTACCTGGGCTACACTTAAAAATAATGCCACGACACTGACAACGGCATTTCTGATCTGCATTACAATTTCTCCAAAATGAGGTTGAGCTGATTCTAAACAAACTTTTTTAAAAATGTCATAAACAATCAGGAATGAAATTTGTCTGATTCCAAACCGGACACAAATTATTGTCCAAACCGGTCACAATCGATGTCTGGTTATCACTGGAAAAAAAATAGAAAAAAGTGTAAAAGGGTACAAATGGTAAGGGGCTTATCAAAAAAGGCCCCTCACTCCCTATAAAGCCGGGAGTGAGGGGAGGGAAAAGGATTAAGGGTAAGTTTTATGAAGGGTAAAGAGATGTAAAGAAAAAAAACAAAAGGTAAAAGGTGCATCAGCGATGCACTGCACACACATTCTTATGTAAACTCAACTCGGATCAGAGCACATCATGAACAAGGACGCGATTAAATTGAACCCAATACAAGCACAACTACTACGTATTCAGCGAATGTACTGGCTGCCCACCCTCAAACACCTTATCGACAATTTTGAAGGTGCTATCAGTGAACCCGGTCATCAAATTACCCATGGTGTCCTTGAGGTACTTAAATCACTTCCAGGTAATGATCAAAGTATTGATACTCTGGCCATCAGACGACTACAAAAGATGTTTTGTTTCAATTATCGCTTTTATAAAGGGGTGCCCGCAGTCTACTGGGATCCCACTCATGAGTCTTTTGCTGATTTTTCCAGAGGTGAAAAGCAAAAGATTTCAGTTTATGAATGCAGCGACTCACATCCTGCTGCAGACATTCTCATGCGTTGGATTGCAGAGCGCTTTAATCAAGCCAAAGTACAGCACTAAGGCTCAGAGGATCACATGGGTAAGCTTCTATCATTTTTTCAGCGCAATAAAACTGCCCCAGTATCCAATCATCCGCACAAGCACACGGGCAAAGATCTGGATCCACGCCAATTACCGCCGATGTCTGCCCCAGAGCTTATTCAATATCTGGAGCTTGAGAATCAGATACGAGCCATCCAACGCTTATCTTCTGTCAATGATCACTATTGGCACACCCTGTACAGGCAGTCCATTAATAATGCTGCTGAGCTGATCCAGCTGATCCCTGCTTCTGGCTCCCACCATCATGCCGGTCCAGGGGGGTTATTGACTCATACAATTGAAGTCTGTGCCAACACAATGCGGATCGCTAAAGCCTATCAACTGCCTTTGGGTGTCGGCCCCGAAGAACGCGCCAGACTCGATCAGGTCTGGCGATACGGTTTATTTGTCGCCGCCTTACTTCATGACATCGGTAAAACCCT
>Ga0256844_10000041_pt1 | contig 51064 bp, 48 predicted proteins | sample MusselsmetaG_FD_189100 | JGI IMG/M metagenome (GOLD analysis project Ga0256844, IMG submission 189100) | Mussel associated microbial communities from hydrothermal vent at the East Pacific Rise, Pacific Ocean - Mussels | ecosystem: Host-associated > Mollusca > Shell > Unclassified ... | reverse complement strand
GGTAATGCTGGATTAAAAAAGAGTGATAAATTAACATTTAAAGCTCCTAAACTAGCTGAGAATGGTGGTTCAATTCCAATTACAGTTAAGTCGTCATTAGACCTTGAGTCAATTGCACTTTTCCAAGATGCTAACCCAAGATGTCTTTCTTGTGTATTCTCTGTGCCTAAAGGTGCTATTATAGAGTATGACTTCAGAATTAAAATGAGACAAACTGCTGTTGTAACTATAGTTGGTAAAGAAAGAGGTACAGGTACTCTTTATACTGCATCTAAAGAGATAGATGTATCTATCGGTGGTTGTGGAGGTTGATTCAACCACCACTCCAATTACGAATATAGAAATAAATAAAAAAATAAAAAATACTAAAGGAAAGATTCATGGCTAAAATGAAAATAAAAGCAAAAGAAAAAAAAGGTATTGTTAAAGTAAAAGCAATGTTCACAAGTTTAATGGCTGATAAAGAAGAAGCAATTAAAAAAGGGATTAAAGCATCATATATTAAATATGTCGTTGCTAAAGTTAATGACGTTGTAGTATACGAAGTAACTATGAGTGGTTTTATGTCTGAAAACCCACTTGTGAAGTTTAAATTCAATGGTAAAAAAGGTGATAAAATTCACTTTACTACAGTTGATAACAATGGTAAAGAACAGACAGGTAAGAAGAAAATTAAATAGGGATACTTATGAAAAAATTACTTGTATTACTAGCAATAGTGGCATTTGTTTTAGCAATGCCATTTATTGGGAACAAAAGTATAACTGTTGAGAATCCGCATCAACTTGATGCAGATGGCAACTTTATAATGTACGATTGGAATTTTGATAATTTTAAAGAAGGAACACGTGTTGGTACTAACAAGGAATGGGATTACAACCTAAAGCCTGTACAAGTTAGTGACAGAGTATGGTGTTTCTTTGGTGCTATGGAAATGCCAACTAAAGAAAATGCTGGTGATATGTCTAACAGTTGTTACATAAAAGGTAACGATAGTTGGATAGCATGGGATTCTGGTCCATCTTACATTTTTGCTAAACAAGCTCATGCAGCTATGAAAAAGATTGCTGATATGCCTGTTAAAACAGTTATTGTAAGTCATGAACATGATGACCACTGGCTAGGTAATAATTACTATAAAGAGACACAAGGTGCTACTATCTATGGTCCAAAGTCTATTAATGTAAATTATCTTGGATATGATGAGCATACTGGTAAACCTAATGAAAACACTAGAGAGATTCCACCTCAGACTAGAATGATTAGAGCCCTTTACCAAAATGCGATAAGAGGTACTAAACTAGCTGCGGTTGATGAATCTTTTGAAGATACAACTGAATTTACACTTCACGGTGTTAAAATGGAGTATGTAAAAGTTGGTTATGCTCACTCTGAAGAGGATTGGTTTTTATATCTTCCAGATGATAAAGTTGTACTAGTTGCAGATGTTGTAATGAACGGTAGAGTAACATCAAATCGCGATGGTATTGTTATTGGTCAACTTAACGCACTAAAAGCTATTCAGGCTAGAGATTGGGATCATTTAGTTCCAGGTCATGGTTTTATTACTGATAAGAGTGGTGCAGATGAGTGTGTTCAATACTTTACTCTTTTAAAAGATAGAGTTTTAGAGGGTATTGAAGAAGAGATTGATCCTGACTATATTACAAAATATGTAACTTTAGAAGAGTTTAGAAACAAAGAGTTATATTATCTTCTAAGTCCAGGTAATGTTTTTAGATCTTATGAAGAACTAGAAATGTATGATGGTGACGATGAAGACGAGGATGAAGACGACGAAGATGAAGAATAATCTCTAAAGATTGTTAAAATTCTTTTTATATCTGTTTTACTATTAGTAGTGCATTAAGCACTACCTAATAGGACAAAAGCATGAAAAATCAAAAAAACTTTGTTTTTGTTGCGTGAAATATCTAAATAAGTGAGTAAAACAATATGTCATTACTTCAAGTTGGTAAGATACAAGAACTATTTTATTCTACAAATGATGGTAGAGTAAATACAACTACATTGACTCTTGATATTAAGGGTGTTGTAGAAGATAAATATTATGATAAAAACATAGAAAGATCAGTTTTAATAACTTCACTCGACAGTTACAAGTTAGCTTCAAAAAATGGTATAGATGCACCATATAGTGCATTAGGAGAAAATATCTTAATAAATTATAATCCTTACCATTTAAAGCCAGGTGCTCAAATTATGATTAGTAATCTTATATTGGAGATATCTCAAAACTGCACTCTTTGTAAAAGTTTAGCGAAAGTAGATGCAAAACTTCCAAAATTACTTAAAAATGATAGAGGTATTTTTGCAAAAGTGATTAATGGTGGAGTTATCCACAAGAATGATAATATTTATCTTCTAAATAATTAGTAAGATTTAGTTATATTAAAAAAAGGAAATGAAATGAAATCGATGATAAAAGGATTAGTTACAGCACTACTGCTAGTAACTGGTGTAACAGCAAGTGCAGGACAAGATATTCAGATTTATACTACTGATAACTCTAATGGTAAGATTACAGGAGCTTCAATTGAGAAAACTTTTGAAGAAGCAGGATTTTTAATCTCTGGAAATAATGACATGAATGTAGCATTCAAATCAAAATTTCAAAAAACAAACCATAAGATGTACCATCTTTTTACTCTTTATAAAAAAGATATTGTTTTAGAGTTAATTAAAATAACTCCAAAAGCTGCACTATTTACACCTCTGAGTATGTCATTCTATATGAATGAAGGTTCAAATGATATCTCCGTATCATCTATATCACTGCAAGGTATGTCAAAAGTTACTGGTATTCCAGCTGATAACAAGTACATGCTAGAATATAGTAAATTAATAAGAGCTACTCTTGTAAAAGCGCTTCCAGGTGGTCACTTTGAAAAAACTTCATATAAAATCATGAAGCCAAAAGGTGAACTAATAACTACGTTTACTTATGAAATGGAACTTGAAGAAGGAAACAGTGCTGACGCGATTGAAGAAGAGCTAGAAGGTATTCAAGAAGAATTAGAGAGTTCACTTGAAACTGTTGGATTTGTAATTGCAGGTTTTAATAAACTTGGAGATGAGTTTAAAGAATCTGGATATGACAAGTATGACTTTTTTGATGCGTACTCTATTTGTAAACTACCAGTTATTTTTGAAGTAGCAATAACTCACCCTGAGGCTGGCGCATTTGCTCCTTGTACATTTTATATGTATAAAGAAAAAGGTTCTAAAACAATTCAAATGGCATACCCATCAGTATATAACTGGTTAAGCTCATTAGACATTACAGACAAACCATCAGTAAAAGTATTAGAAGATGCTCAGAAACTTATGATAGAAGTCGTTAACGAAGTTACAGAGTAATAATAATTTAAAAAGGACGTCCTAATGGCTATATCTAGAAGAAAAGCGTTACAACTTTCAGGAATAGCTGTTGCCGCAACAGCTGTTGCAGGATGTTCTAACCCAAACGACCCACGACCAAATACAAAACCTACTAAAGAAACAACATCAACTGACTATAAAGCTCCAATAGCTGATACAAAAAATCCTAGAGTAGTTGTTGTAGGTGGTGGTTGGTCTGGATTATCTATCGCAAAATATACTAAGATATTTGCTCCAAATGCAGATGTAATTCTAGTTGAGCAGAGACATGAGTTTATTTCATGCCCTATGAGTAATCTATGGTTAGTTGATAAAGTTGAGTTAGAGTATTTAACTCATGATTACCTTCAAGCTGCAAGAGAAAACAACTATACATACTTTCATGCTACAGCAACTGGTTTAGACAAAGATAATCGTATCTTAAAGACTAGTGATGGTGATATTAGCTTTGATTACTTGGTTTTTGCACCAGGTATTGATTATGACTACTCACGTTGGACAGATGATATTGCTTTTGAGACAAGACTTAGACAAGAGTACCCTGCCGGTTTTATACCAGGTTCTGAACATATTACTCTAAAAAATAAGATTCAAAACTTCAAAGGTGGTAATTTCATTCTAACAGTTCCAAGTGGAAACTATAGATGTCTTCCCGCACCATATGAAAGAGCTTGTATTATCGCAGACTATTTCAAACAAAAAGGTCTTAAAGCTAAAGTTATATTACTAGATGAAAACAATGCGATAACAATTAAAAAAGATGGCTTTCAATCAGCTTTTGATGAGCTCTATAGTGATTATCTTGAGTATATGCCTAATACTGTTATTCAAAACATTGATTTAGATAATAAGATAGTAGAAACTGAGTTTGATGAGATTGAATTTGAAGAAGCAGCTTTTTATCCTCATGTCAGAGGTGCTAAAATATTAGAGAGAGCTGGAGTTGCTAAAGATGCAAAGAATATGCTTGAAGGTGATATCAACCCTTTAACCTATGAAGTAAATGGCTTAGAAAATGTATTTGTTACTGGTGACTCTCGTCCAATGGGATTCTCTAAATCAGGTAATACTTCAAATTCAGAAGGTCATTTTGTTGCAAAACTTATAGCCCAAAAAATAAATAAAACTCCTGTTGTACAATGGGAATCACCAACAACTACTTGTTTTTCTGTAGTTGCCATAAAACCTGAAAAAGCGATATATATCTATACTCAGTATGCTTATAATAAAACAAATAGAACATTTAGTTTTGCAAAGACTACTAGTAGTGAGAACTGGAAAAAAGATGGTATAGTAAATGCAGAGTCAGCATATAATTGGGCAGGAGCACTCTATGCGGATATGTTCAAAAAATAGAATTTAACACTATCTTTAAGTGATAATTTTGTTACATTTTTACACAATGTGATAAAATTATGATAAAGTATCTATTATTTTAATAACCATCTTTAATCATACTTTCTTCTTATAATAATATAAATTTATCTACTATAATAATCCTCAATTATACTCTTCATTTTTAAAAATTATTATCTTTATCTTTTTTGCCATAATTATTAATATATTCTACTCACATCTTTATCATTAAATAAAGTTAACTAACCTATAATTCTTATGTGAAATAGTTAATCTATTTTAAATTATAATATTACTAAGGAAAAAAATGAATATAATAAAAAATATTTTAAGTGTTATAGGCGCAGTGATTATAGTAGCTATGCTTGTCGCATTTGTTAAGTTTGATTTAGGTGATAAAATGAGCAAAGCCTCAAAATTAGATCCTCAAGCAATGGGTGCATATATGAATATGTTTGATGCTGTTTTAACCACTGGTAGATCTGCAGATGCAATGGTAAGAAAAGTTAAGATTGATCCTGATGTTTCTACTGATGAAGTTATTGAATCGATGAGAAGTATAGCAACTGATGCAAATATGCTTCAAGTTGGTGACTCTAGAATGGCAGATGAGTATGATCATGAAGGTAAAAGACAAAGATACGTAAGAATTCTTCACTATTGTGCTCCAAACATTGCAAAAACATTTATTGATTACTCTGTAGCTTATGGTGCATTTATGCCTTGTAGAATTCTTATTGTCGAAGATGATAATGGTGATAGATGGCTAGTTACTATGGCTATGGAACTAATGCTTTTCGGTGGTCACACACTACCTCCTGAGATGATGGAAAAAGCTGAACACGTTAGAGATACAATGTATAAAATGATGGATTTAGCTGCTGTAGGTGACTTCTAATAAGTATAAGACTGTAAAATCTAACTGTGCAAACCTTAAAAATAGATTCATTTGATAAACTAATCAAGTGAATTATTTATAAGAATTTACGACTTAATTAAAGAAACGGGCGCATAAAATATTCACCAAAGTTCCCTATAGTAGGAGTAAACAAAGGATTTTTTGTAAATTCTTGTATAAAAGCTCCAAAATATATATAAATTGTCAATCTCAAAATATCATTTTTAAAGGCTTAAGAAGAGGAATTAGTTTACCCCATTCTATACTAAAGTAGTATTACTTAGCAGCTTCGAGAATATCTTTTCTTGGAAATGTAAAAGTAGAGTGTCTGATAACAGATACTATCTCATTCTTTGTTCCATCTTCGTTCAGAGCGTATGCGTGAATAGTAATCGGAATAATTGTATCTTTTCTAGCATCATCTGCTAATAATTTTGTCGTTCTAAGAGTAACAATTTTTTTCTTTTTAGTTCCTGGAACAACTGTAAATTCTTTAGCCGGTTTAGCAATAATTATCTTACCTTCCATACCTTTTGGTGGAATGATTTCAAAGAAAAATTTCATCTTCGCATTTTCAGTATTTTGAAGTAAGAAAACATAAGAGTTGTCTACTCTAACAGCACCATCACTCAGAAGTTTAGTTGAATAAAGACGCGTCTCTTTGTTGATATTTAAAAGCATATGCTCTTTTGTACTACCCATTACAGCTAAAATAACCATAAGTCCTAAAAGAAGTCCTATATAAGCTAAAATTTTTCCACGGAAGAACTGAGTTTTACCTTTTTGATCAACTATCTCATAATCACTTGACCAAGTAACTAAAGAAGGCTTACCAAGTTTACCCATAACAGTTGTACAAGCATCAACACACTCTAAACAGTTAATACACTCTAACTGAAGACCCTGACGAATATCAATATGAGTAGGACAAACAGTTACACAAGATTCACAAGCTGTACACTCAGCGTGAGGCTCATCCACTTGTATATCTTTTTGTTTCGTGAACTTTTTATCATGACCATCATAGATATTACCACCACGGTGCATATTATAAAGAGCCATTACTGTATGCTCATCATATAAAACAGACTGTACACGAGAGTATGGACATACATAGATACAGAAGTTTTCTTTTAGAATCACTATGTCATAAATTAAAAATGCCGCTACACCAAGAACCGAACCAAACAGAGTCCAGTGGTTATTGAAGTCAGATAGATAAGCGAAAAAATCTTCAGGTGGAACAAAGAACCATAAGAAGTTAGCTCCGGCAAGAAGAGAAAGAGCCGTCCAGATTAAAATAGCAACAGCTTTTTTAACTTTATTTTCCATCTTCGACATGTCTGGGTCTTTTTGCTTGTTCTTAATACGACCGCGAAGACCTAAAAGTTTAGTCTCAATTAAATCTCTATAAATTACACGAAAAACGGTTTGAGGACAAACCCAACCACAAAAAACACGACCACCCATAACAGTCATACCAAAGATTCCTAAGAACATTAGCATTAGTAAAAATGGCATCAAATAAAGCTCTTGCATGTCATATTGAACAAAGGCAAGGTGTAGTTTTAGTTTATCAAAACTTAATAGGAAAAAGTGATTTCCATCTATTGTAATCCATGGTATTATAAGTGCAAATGCTGTCATTAATGCATATACATAGTATCTTTTAATTCTCCATGAAGTTGGTATTTTTAAAGCTTCTACTTTTTCGCTCATATTCTCTTTCCTCTTTGTTTAGTTTTTAGTTTGGACAAGCGATAGTATTTATAACTTGTTCTTCTGCATCTTCAGGTGCAACTGGTAGAAGTGAGCCATATGCAACCTGCTTTAACTCACGTGACTCTATATAATCTTTAAGTGAGCTTCTACTAACATTTAAAGTTCTAGCCATTTCACTCACACTTTTTTTCTCTTTTATATAAGAGATTATTTCATTAATATATACATCAAATTTAGAGTTAGATTTACTGCCCTTTGGACGACCTATTACTCTTTTTGACTCATCTTGAAGTGTTTGACGTAGTTGGTCAATAAGTCCTAAAACAAGCATAACACTACTCTGCTGCGAAATTACAACAGACTGTTTTATAAAATGTACACTAAATTTATTTTTAAGTAGGCAAGAAAACATCTGTACAAGATCTTCCATATTGGTACTAAGCACCCATACATCATAAACTAAAAGTGTAGCATCTGATTTTGTTTGAAAGTATTTTGTAACTGAACTGCGCTCGGATAAACGCTTGTTTTGTGAGGTTTGATCAATAAACTCATCATCTATAGTAAGACCATAGGCAATAGCGTAAGAATTTATCTGCTGAAGTTGATCATGTGCAGCATCGAAATGTTTATCTGGACGAATGTAAGCTAGTACCATTAACGATAAAACCTCTCATATTATTGAATTTCATCGTCATTATAGCATTAATTGACGAAGTAAGTCAAGAGTTTAATTATTTACTTCGTCATTTTGTCAAAATAATCATTTTTACTTATAATTTAAAAGGCAATCATCAACTAATTTCAACTTTAAATTTTTACTCAATCCTCTCTTGTGTACTGACTCTTCTTCAAATCTTTTCCAGCTTGGAGTCTTAATCTTTGTATTATATATAAACTTAACATCCATCAAAAATTATTATGCCACAGTAATTCTTATGCTCAATTTGGATAAAATCGCCTAATATAATTCAAATTAAAAGTTTTACAAATATGACAATAAAACAGCAGATACTTCAAACAATTAAAAAACGTCCTCTCATCATTGACGGTGCTATGGGAACACAACTCCAACAGCGTGACGATAATATCCCCAAAGAAGCGTGGGAAGAAAACGAGGGTTGTAATGAACTTCTTAATGTAACTTGCCCTGAAGTTTTAAGTGAAATATTCTCAGCATACCTTATGTCTGGTGCTGATTTTATCACTACAAATACTTTTGGTTCTTTCTCTTGGGTTTTAGATGAGTATCAAATAGGGTTTCGTGCTTATGAGCTTACAAAGGCTGGAGCTGAGTTAGTAAAACGCGAGTGTGAAAAGTTTAGCACTCCAGAGCATCCTCGTTACGTTTTAGGTTCAGTTGGACCAGGTACAAAACTTCCATCACTTGGACATATAACCTATGATGAAATGTATAAAGGTTACACAGAATTTTGTTTAGCGCTTATAGACGGTGGCGTTGACGTTTTCCTACTTGAGACATGTCAAGATCCACTACAGATAAAAGCTGCTCTACATGCCTGCCAAGAAGCGTGCCGTCAAAAAGATGTAGAAGTGCCTATTATGGTCTCAGTAACTATCGAGCTTAGTGGAACTATGCTCATCGGAACAGATGCAGCCACTATTGCGACGATACTTGAACCATTTGATATTTTAAGTCTTGGTTTTAACTGTGGAACTGGACCTGAACAGGTTCTAAAACATGTTAAAACTCTTAGTGAACTTTGGCATAAACCTATTTCAGTTCACGCAAACGCAGGTCTTCCTCAAAATCGTGGTGGTTATACTTACTATCCAATGGGACCGGATGAATTTACAGCGCAACAAGAGAAATTTTTAACATATGATGGTGTCTCATTTTTAGGTGGATGTTGTGGAACTACCCCTCAGCATATTCGTGCCCTTGTTAACAAGGTCTCAACAGTAGTGCCAAAAGAACCAACTGGTTCACATGAAAACTCTATCGCTTCACTTTTTAACACTACTACACTTATGCAAGAGCCCGCTCCTCTTCTCATGGGAGAGCGCTCAAACGCAACTGGTTCAAAAGCCTTTAAAGAACTTCTTTTAGCTGAAAACTACGAAGGTACTCTAAGTGTAGCACAACAACAAGTTCGAGCAGGTGCTCACGTAATTGACGTTAATGTTGGTTTTGCAGGTCGCGATGAGACTAAAGACATGAACGCAGTCATGGGAATGTATAATCAAAAAATTGCACTCCCACTTATGCCAGATTCTACACAAACATCCGGACTTGAAACTGCACTGAAAAATATAGGTGGAAAACCTATTCTTAACTCTGTTAACCTTGAAGATGGTGAGCCAAAGTTTGATGAAGTATGTGCTCTTGCTAAAAAGTATGGAACATCTCTAGTATGTCTCACAATTGATGAAGTTGGAATGGCTAAAACTGTAGAAGATAAGCTCAAAGTTGCAGATAGAATTATAGACCTTGCGACTAATCGCCATGGAATTAAAAAAGAGGATTTAATCTTTGACGTTCTAACTTTTACACTTGGGTCTGGTGATGAAGAGTATTGGGATGCTGGTGTAAACACCATCGAAGCTATCCGTGCGCTGCGTTTAAAACATCCAGAAGTAAGTGCTACTTTAGGACTTTCAAACATCTCATTTGGTTTAGATAAAGATGCACGTCCATATCTGAACTCTATGTTTTTACACCACTGTTTAGAAGCTGGCCTAACATCAGTTATTATCAACGTTAAGCACATTATCCCTATAAACAAAATTTCTAAAGAAGACCAAGAGATATGTAATGATTTAATCTTTAACCGCAAACCAAACGGGGAGGCTCTTTTTACTTTCATAGAGCACTTTAGTTCAAAAGAAGCCATAGATACAAGTGCAGAAGATGAAGAGTACTTGGCTATGAGTGATGAAGAAAAAATCGCAAAACTTCTAATGGATGGAGATAAAGAGAGAATGATTCCTCTCGTTGAAGAGGCTCGTAAAAAAATAGCTCCAGAGAAAATTGTAAATGAGATTTTAATTGATGCTATGAAAGTAGTTGGAGAGTTATTTGGTTCAGGTCAGATGCAACTTCCATTTGTACTTCAATCAGCCGAGACTATGAAAAAAACAGTTGACCATCTAAATCCATATCTGCCAAAGGTTGAAAAAGCAGTTGATACAACTCTTGCTCTTGGAACAGTAAAAGGTGATGTTCATGATGTTGGTAAAAACCTTGTGGATATCATTCTTTCAAACAATGGCTTTAAAGTTCAAAATCTTGGTATAAAAGTAGAGCTGGAACAGTTTTTAGAGGCTATAAAAAATGGACAAATAGCGGCACTTGGGTTTAGCGGACTTCTTGTTAAGTCTACTCAAGTTATGCAAGAGAATTTTAAACTTTTAAAAGAGCAAGGCATAGATATTCCCGTTCTTATAGGAGGGGCAGCTCTAACTCGTACTTTTGTAGATGACTTTTGTCGTCCTTTTTATGATGGTCCTATCTTTTACTGTAAAGATGCTTTTGACGGTGTAACTGCAATGAGCCGTATAGAAGCCGGAAACCTTGATACTGACCTTCATGGAAAAGATAAAGAAAAGAAAGTTGTCAAAGAGAAAAAAGAGATAATAATTCCACCTTTTTGCGAGCTAAAAATGCCCTCACGTGAGGTTAAAGTTCCAACTCCTCCATTTTGGGGAAGACGTGAGATGAAACTGACTCAAACACAGATAGAGATGGCGTTTGAGTGGATAAACCACAAAATACTTTTTAAATCTCGTTGGGGCTATAGTTCAAAAGGTATGACTAAAGAGGCTCATGAAAAACAACTTGATGAAGTTGTTTGGCCAGCATATGAAAAACTTAAAGCTCAGTTTTTAAACGAAAAACTCTTTGAGCCAACTATCATCTACGGTTACTGGCCATGTAGAAGTGATGATAACACTCTTCTTATCTTTGATGAGAGTGAAGGGTATAACTCAGCCGATGAAGTAAACACCGAATATCTAGAGCACGTAATGGGAAGAGCTATCAAACAGTTTACATTTCCTAGACAGTCTAAACAGCCTCACCGTGCACTAAGTGACTTCTTTCACTCCGACAGACATGATGTAATAGCATTGACTTGTGTGAGTGCTGGTGGCAAGCTCAGTGATGCTGAACGTCTTATCTATGATGAGGGTAACTACACAGAGTATTATCAATTTCATGGTCTTGGAGTTGAGTTAGCTGAAGCACTAGCAGAGATAGCACATAAACAGATAAGACTTGATTTAAATATTTCAGATGGTGAAGGTTCTAAACTAAGTGATGTTCAGATGAATAAGTATCAAGGGAGTCGTTACTCTTTTGGTTATGCAGCTTGTCCAGACTTGGAACTTAATCGTCCACTGTTTGACTTGTTAAAACCTGAGGAGTTTGGGATTGAGTTAAGTGAGACTTTCCAGATTCATCCGGAGCAATCTACATCTGCGTTAGTCGTTTATCATCCAAACGCAACTTATTATAATGTATAGATACAAAAGAGATAATCTCTTTTGTATTATTTAACGTCTAATCTATGGTATAAATTTTTCTCTTCAAAAGCTATTCTCTCGCCTAAGACACCGACAAACCCTTTAAAAGACTCAAAAAATTAGTAAAACTCTATATCTTCAGCCATAAGATGATTGATAGTAACCATGCGAAGCTCAATCAATGCATCTTTTGCCCTCTTTCGCATGCCCTCAGAACTTCCAAGACAACCAGCTAAACTAGCCCAGAAAGATACAGATGCAAGATGGATGATTAAGAATGCAGAACGACACTTTGGATATAAAAATATATTTGTCAAATTTATTTTATAGTTCTCGGCTTCGTAACTCTAAAACAATCATTACATAAACTTGTAAAAACTCTTTAACACCTTCTTCAAAATTTAATTGATTTTTTTTGATTTTTTTTGATTTTTTTTCAAGTTTCCTGAGCAAAAGTATTAGTTGTCCTATATCCATCGCAAATTCTTCATCAAATACTTCAGAGCACTTAAGTATAAAATCTTGAGTCAATTGATCTATACTATAGTGGAATTTTAAAATATCAAAAATAAATGCTGGTAATATATGTAAGTTTTGCACTGTATTAAATGGTTTGGGAGTATTTACAAGATAAAAAAGAGTATCTATCATATGCATATACTCATTCATTAGGTTATCTCTTGAAGCACCGACAGTATCAAGCTGTGTAAACTCTTCATATGTTGAAATTACGCTATCGATAAGTATTCCGTAAAAATCTTCATAACTTGATTTAAGTGGTCCTATTACAGGATGCTTTAGCATTAATAAACCTACTACACTACTCTTGAGCGGTAATGGAATATGAGAATATTGCGCAAAAAGATACATAGTGACTTCAAATAGGTTTATCTCTAGTTTATTATTTTTTATTTCATTTTGAAAGCTCTTTACAAGTTTTTTAGATAGTACTAAATCCTTGTTTATAGCATGTTTTTCATATATGAAGATATCCAATAATTCACTTTTTACGAATTTATCTACCTCTGGATATTTGGCAACTTGCATCTCTATAAGTCCAAGTGGTAAAAAGAGTCTCTCAAATAGTCTAGTTTCTGCTATAGATACAAAAACATCTAACTTATCTTTTTCTCCATAATTTAATAGCTCAAGTTCATCAATAGCATCTTCTAGCATCGGATAAGCATCAAGTAGTATAGCTGTATAAACTTCTGCTGTACGAAAATCACCCTCTTTATCTCTTAAGAGTTGAAGCATTATAAGTGAAGAATTTTGCACACACATAGCTTCTTGATGTCCGTCAAAGTATCCTATATTTATACCAAGCATGATATTAAAGAGCACTATATACTGTTTATGAGGAGTTAAAGTAAGAAATTCATTCCCTTTTTTAGTAAGAAGTAGTTTTCCTTTTTGTACTTTAATTAGCTTTAAACTTTCAGCAATTACTCGTGCCATATTTGCACTAAGATTTTCTTCTTCATAATATCTTGTCTGTACTCTTAAAAATTGTTGGTCTGAAATTGTGGCAGCTACTTCTACAATATTTTTTACAACTTTTGTAGGTAAAAAACCTTTTTGAGTGAGTTTTAGACCTTTGGTCTCAATACTTTGTAAAAGTAAGTTTACACCTTTTAACAAAGCTGCATCAAGCTTCTCTGAAGAGAAGAACTCATCTTGTATATTTATACCTATCTTTTGTAGATTTTCTAAACTATTTTGATACATTTTTATACCTTTAATTTTGATATGTTTATTCTCAGCTTTTTAACATTGTAGCAAATTATTAAACGAAACATAATTTCTACTCAACCATTTTGCATTTGTGTCAATGGCAAGTGGTACTAACAATCTCATAATTTTAGCTATAATCCGATTTTAGTTAAAATTTTATTTCATTAAAGAGGCAATTTATGGCTTTTTCTCCAGAAAATCGTTCAGGTACAATTAGTGGAATCATCTTCGTTGCAATTTTTGCAGCGGCGGCTACAATGATTTCAGATATAGAGGCGGTGAGATCATTAGGGATTTCTCCACTAGTTATCGGTATCGTTATGGGTATTTTTTATGCAAATACTCTTCACAATAAAGTTCCAAGTGAGTGGAGTACAGGTATCACTTTTTCTGGTAAAAAGATATTGCGTTTTGCTATTGTATTTTATGGTTTTCGTATAACTTTTCAGCAGATTGCTGAAGTTGGTATGAGTGGATTTATGGTCTCACTTATTATGCTTTCAACAACATTTATTTTAGGAACTTATCTAGGTGTCAAAATATTTAAAATGGACAAAGAGACTTCAATGCTTACAGCAAGTGGAGCATCTGTTTGTGGTGCAGCCGCAGTTTTAGCAACTGAGCCAGTGCTTAAAGCTGAGGGGCATAAAACTGCAGTAGCAGTCTCTATGGTTGTTCTTTTTGGAACTATCTCTATGTTCTTATATCCTGTTCTTTACTCAACTATAATAGAACCAGCAACTGGATTTTTACATATGACGCCTCAAGAGTTTGGTATCTATGTTGGTGGAACTATTCATGAGGTTGCGCAAGTTGTTGCAGTTCCTGCTTCTGTATCCGGCGCACCTGCTGAGATGGCAAATGCAGCTGTTATTGTTAAGATGACGAGAGTGATTATGATTGCTCCTATGCTTATCGTTTTAGGATTTTATTTAGCATATGAGGCAAAAAAAAGTGGTGGCTCTCAAGATAGTGTAAAACTCGTAATCCCATGGTTCGCAGTATATTTTGTCGGTATGGCTGGTTTTAACTCACTACAATTAGTTCCTCAAAATATCGTAGATATTATAAATGAGATTGATACATTTTTACTTACAATGGCGATGACAGCTCTTGGAATGGGGACTATTTTTGCTAAGTTTAAAGGGCTAGGTTTAGCACCGCTTTATACTGCTGGAAGTATGTTCGTGTGGTTAGTAATCGGTGGATTTGTCATTACAAAAGTAGTGACTGCAACTTTTTAATAGGCTATTTAATACCTTATGGTTACAGTTGTTCCAGCTCCCTCTTGGGAGTCTATTTTTAATTTAAAGCCTTGCTCTTTTACTATAGAATCCACGATGTTTAGACCAACTCCAAAACCACCAGCATAAGAGTTTGCTCGCACAAATCTTTTAAGTATATTTCCCAACTGCTCCTTGGCTATCCCTATACCCTCATCTTGAACTATAAAACCATCCTGATTTGTTGTGATGTGAATGGTTGTATTTGGCTTTGAGTACTTAATAGCATTACTTAAAAGATTGTTGATAAGCATTTTTGCCTTTGTTGGAGCTATCTGCATTGGCGAATGTTTCAGCTCTTTAACAAGGGTAATATTCTTTTTGTTTAAAAGCTCACCGAAGTACTCAATTGATTCTGCTACTATCTCTTCAAATGCTATATCTTTGGCTTCTTCACTATCGTGATCAAAACTAAGATAACTCAGTGATGCATAGATATCGTAGAGTTGTTTTGTGCTGATTGAGATATTATTTACAATCTTCTCATCATAATGCTTCTTGCTTTTTATTCTTGAAGTACTCATCATGAGAGCAGTTATTGGAGTGTTTAGCTCATGTGTTGTGTCTTTTACAAAATTCTCAATCTCAAGCATTTTATCTTTAATAGGTTTTAAAAATATATAAGATAAAAAGATAGCAATTAGCATGATAAAAAACGCAGTGAGGATTACCGTGTAGAGTATTTTATTTTTTAAAACAACTATGTTTTTTACACACTCTCCACTCTGAACAACTACATAGGTAACTCCTAAATGCTTTGCTGTTCTTTGAGTTATGAGAGTAAACATGTCACCTTTCATATAAAACTCTTTTGAGTAGTCTATCGCTTGAGAAAGAGTACCGTAGAGAATATTTTTATTTTCATCTAAAAGAGCAACATTAGCACGAGGAAAGATAGCTAGTTTAAATGGTTCTCCACTCATGTGAGAGTGGATAACTTTAGAGCTTACTTTTTCAGCTATATTATTCATCTTGTAGAAGTTACTACTCTTCTCCATTGCAACTTGAGAGTTAAAAAACCAATATGCAGCAAGAGTTAAAAATGCAAATGAAGAGATTAGATAGAGAGCTAGAAATGAGTAAAAAGAGCGCCTTGTTATTTTATTCATATATGTAACCTTCTCCACGTATAGTTTTGATTTTATCTTTACCTATAACACCTCTGAGTGTTCGGATGTGAGAACGAAGAGTTGCATCACTAGGAAGTGAATCAAAATCCCAAATATTTTGAGCTAACTCTTCGTTTTTGATAAGTCTTCCAAGATTTTTTATGAAGTATGATAGAAGGAGTGAGTCTTTAGTCCCAAGTGAAATTTTCAAACCATCTTTTGTTACCTCTTTTTCATTTATGCAAAAGAGAATATTTTCAGAAATCTCTATTATCTCTTTTGTATCAATATGAAAGAGTTTTTTAGTGTTGAGTATTCGCATGTTTAGCTCATCGAGCTCAAAAGGTTTTTTGATGTAATCATGTGCCCCACTTTCAAATGCTTCTTTAAGATGTTTTGTATCAGTGTAGGCTGTAATGATAATAGCTGGTGTTGTGTTGTTAAATTCACGGAGCTCTTTTAGGAGCTCTAAACCATTTTTTCCAGCCACATTTATGTCAAATATAAACAAATCATAGCTATCTGTTTCTAGCTTATCATAGACTGCGTTTGAGTCATACGCGTACGCAACATCCCAAGACTCTGAAAGGAAGTCTAGCAGGATGTCTGAAAGTACTGCATCATCTTCCATTAAAAGTATTTTCATTATGCTAGGGACAACTCACCAAGATAACTATGGATGGTGTTTCCTTGTGCTAACCATCCAAGTATTCCACCCTCAAGGTTACTTACATTTGTAAAGCCAAGTTTTTGTAGTTGTAGAGCTGCTAGAGAACCTCTTGGTCCTTTTAAGCAGTAGGTAATTATTTTTGCATCTTGTCCAAATTTTTTAGCAATTTTATCTATCGCCATAAACTCTAGTTTTCCTCGGGGAATAGTTAACACGGTATGGGCACTTATATAACCAGAAGCAAACTCTTCAGGCTCTCTCACATCAATCAAAATTATATTTTCAGTGACAGTATAAAGTTTTTTAGGTTTTATCTGCTTAACACTCTTTGTAGCCTCTTGGATTAGAGCGCCTAGATGTTTAGATAAAAATATCTCATCACACTTTGCGGCGTACTGTTCAAGTTTAGTATGTGCATTCTTCATAATGTCCCCTTTACTCTATTGTACATAAATTGCTATTATATCGCTATGAATTATATAAAGATAAATGATATCAATGTTGATGAGCTTGAAATATATCATCAGCTCCGTGATAACGCTTTTAGAAGTGACAATAGTTTTGTAGCCGATAGTCCAAAGGTTGTAAATATACTTTTAAACTCAGAGATAAAAGTAAAAAGTATTTTAGCGACACAGGAGTATTATGATGAGTTTAAAGAGCTTATATCCTTAAAAAATATTCCTAAATTGTATCTATGCTCAAAAGTAGAAATGCAAAATATTGTAGGGCATAAAATTCATCATAATTGCATGATGCATGGAATTAGACCAGGCTCAGTTAAGCTAGAAGATTTAGGTGAGCAGATAATTATGCTTGACGTAATAACATCAGCCGAAAATGTAGGTTCTATTGCAAGAAGTGCAGCTGCTTTAGGGATTGACTCATATATGTTACCAAAAGAGGCACCGCATCCTTTTAGTAGACGTGCTTTGCGTGTATCTATGGGGCATGTTTCACTTTTAAAAACTTATATTTATGATGATATATTTGAGACTATACAAAATTTGAAATTAGCAGGATACAGAGTCTATGCAGCAGAAATAAGTGAAGGCTCTACATATCTCTCAAATGTGATAACTCCAAAGAAGTGGGCGCTTATAATGGGACATGAAGGAAAAGGAATATCACAAAAGATTCTTGAAATATGTGATGAGGTAGTTACTATCGAGATGCGAGAGGGTATAAAAAGTTTAAATGTTTCAGTAGCCGCTTCGATTATCATGTATCAGTTTAAACGAGATTTATTACAAACTCACTAAATTTTTGATATACTGATGCATATTATTAATAACATAAAATTATATAGGAAGTAACAATTGCAAAATATTTATTTAGGGCGTCAGCCGATTATTGATGCTGATTCAAGGCTTCGAGCTTATGAGATACTATACCGAGATGCAAGTAAAAAGAGTAACATACCAGGAGATAGACAGGCAAGTGCCTCAGTCATAACCAGTGTATTAAATAAATTTGGCAGACAAGCTACTTTGGGGGATAAGAAAGCCTTTGTAAAAATAGATGAAAAATTTCTACTTAACGATCTTATCTTTTCTGTGCCAAACCAATTTTTTGTTTTTGCTCTATTAGAGAGTGTAGAGATTACAGAAAGAGTCATAGAAAGAATTCATCAGCTTTATGAAAAAAATTATGGCTTAGTCATTAATGATATTAAATTAGATGATGAAAAGATGGAAAAATACAAAGAAATTTTTCCATACTTATCTTTTGTAAAGATTGATTTTGCTAAAGGTTTATCTTACGGTTTAGAGCATATGATTCTTAAGTTAAAATCCAATAATGTGAGAGTAATTGCTACAAAAATAGAAAATGCTAAAACTTATAATCAGGCTAGAAAATTAGGTTGTGATTGGTTTCAGGGTTATTTTTTTGCAGAACCAAAAATTTTAGAAAATGCTAAATATGAGCCAGCTCAAATAAATGTTTTAAATCTCTATAACCTTTTAATAGATGATACAAATTTAGATGATATTACTACAGAGTTTGAAAAAAATCCAGAAATTACAATACAACTTTTACAGTTTATAAACTCTGGAGCTTTTCATTTTAAAAATAAAATATCTTCAATTCATCATGTATTAACATTGGTTGGACGAAAGTCACTTTCTCAGTGGCTCATGCTGATGATTTACTCAAAATCTTCTGGAAAGAGTAAAGAGCGTACACCTCTTATGCTGATGATTAAAAGTCGTACAGAGCTAATGGAGAGTATTTTAAAGACTGTGCATCCAGATGCCAGAAGTAATATGATTGGAGAGGCTTACCTGGTGGGGGTCCTCTCTCTTATAGATGTTGTATTTAGCAAAAAAATGGAAGATATTCTAGAGAATATTCATGTATCTGACAGGGTGAAAAATGCTATCCTAAATGAGAGCGATATACTAGGCGAGATATATAAACTAGTTAAAGATATAGAAGCTTTTAATACTCAGGCTGAAGCTGATTTTGAGATTAGATATGGTCTTGAAGAGGGGACGCTTAAAGAGTTGATTGTTAAATCTATAGAAGAAACAAACAAGTTTGAAAATCCAACTGAATAAGAGGGTTCTAAAAATGGTATAATCTTAAAAAAGATTGTATTATGAACTTCTCTACACTTTCTCTTCCTCAAGAGATGCTTACAAACCTCGACTCTCTTGGTTACAAAAAAATGACGCCTATTCAGGCCGAAGCACTTCCCCTTATTTTAGACAACAAAGATGTAATCGCACAAGCAAAAACAGGTAGTGGGAAAACTGCTGCGTTTGGAATAGGACTTTTAAACAGACTTGATGTTAAAAAGTTTCGTGTTCAATCTCTTGTGCTTTGTCCTACACGTGAGCTTGCTGATCAAGTTGCAAAAGAGCTTCGTAAAATCGCAAGATTTAAACATAATATAAAGATTTTAATTCTTTGTGGTGGGGAATCTTTTGGTAAGCAGTTAGGTTCACTCTCTCATCAAGCGCATATAATTGTAGGAACACCTGGCCGCGTTTTAAAGCATCTTAATAAAGATAGTTTAAACCTTGAAAACTTAGAGACTTTAGTATTTGATGAAGCAGATAGAATGTTGGACATGGGCTTTATGGAAGAGATACAGAGTGTTTTAGAGTATGTGCCAAAAGAGAGACAAACTCTACTTTTCTCAGCTACGTATGATAATGAGATTATAGAGATAAGTAAAAAAATCCAACAAAACGCAGTAAGTGTAAAAACAGTCTCTACTGAGGGTGCAAACAAGATAGATGAGTATTTTTATGAGGTGAGTTCTAAACAAGATGCTTTGATTAAAATCTTTAGCACTTATGCACCTGAGAATGTGATAGTATTTACAAATACTAAAATAGAAGCTAAAGAGTTAGCAGAGAGCTTACAAAAAGTAAAAATAGATGCGATAGCGATTCATGGTGATTTAGAGCAGTATGAACGTAATGATGTATTGGTTCAGTTTGCTAACAAATCTTGTCCAATTTTAGTTGCAACAGATGTAGCTGCCCGCGGACTTGACATAAAAGAGCTGAGCATGGTTGTAAACTATGATATTCCTCATGGAAGTGAGACTTACACACACAGAATAGGGAGAACAGGACGTGCTGGAGCTGATGGCATTGCAATTACACTCTATAATGCATATGAAATAGATAAGGCAGATGAGTATAAAAATGATACTCGCAAGTTTGAGAGTTCTGAGAGTTTAAAAGTAAAAGCCGGTTTTGAGATGAAACCTCAGTATGTTACTCTTGTAATTGAGGGTGGCAAAAAAGACAAAGTTCGTGCTGGTGACCTGCTTGGTGCTTTAACTGGAGATGCTGGACTTAAAGGTAGCTCTATTGGAAAGATAGATATTTATGATAGACAGAGCTATGTTGCAATTGAGAGAGTCTTCATTAAGGAGGCTCATGCACAACTGAATAAGGGTAAGATAAAAGGTAAGAAATTTTCTGTTTGGATTTTATAAAATTTTTATTGTAAAGCAAGTACCGTCATTTCTGTTTTTGACTGTTAGCTTACCTTTATGATGTTTCTCGATAATAGTCTTACTCATATAGAGTCCTAGACCACTTCCGTTCTTCTGTAGTTTTGTAGAGAAGTATGGATCAAAGATTCTATTGATAATATTTTTTGGAACTCCACCACCATTATCACAGATAGAAATCATTCTGTTTTTGACAATTATTTTAATATATGGTTCTTCTGTTTTTTTCTCTAAAAAGTTCTCTTGAGCATTTTGTAAAAGAGTTAGTATAACTTGTATAATCTCATTTTCATAAACTTCTATCTCTTTACTTGAATTATACTCCTCTATGACTGTTATCTGATTACTGTTTAGTGAAGGGAAAATAATGTTTAGCGCCTTGGGAACAATATCTTCTAATTTTATAGAGACAGAGACTTTATCTTTGCTAAAGAAATTTCTAAAATCATCAATTGTTGATGAGAGAGTAATTACATAATCTTCTATTTTCTCTAATCCTTGAGAAAAATCTTGCGTACATTGATGAAAATCCTCTTGAGTCTTGGAGTCATACTCATCAAAATCAAACTTTAACTTTAGATTCAATGCTGTTAAAGATATTGCATTGAGTGGCTGTCTCCATTGATGTGCTATCATACTAATCATCTCTCCCATCTGAGCCATCTTCGACTGCTGTTCAAGCATATCCTCCGCTTTTCTCTTTTGAGTAATATCTCTAGCGTAACCGATAAGTCCTGTGGGGTTAGACTTTTCGTCTTTTAAAACAGAGAGAGATAAGTCAACAAGCAAGACCTCTTTAGTTTTTGTAATCATATGTGCTTCTATATTGTGCCCTCCATTTTTAAGAAGAAGATAGATATTTGCATTCATTAATTCAAGATCATCATCAAGATAGATTAAACTTACATGTTTACCGATTACTTCTTTAGCCGTATACCCAAGTAGGAGTTCTGAACCACTATTCCAACTAGTAATAATTCCATTAAGATCAGTAGATATAACAGAGTCATGGATCTGCTCAATTATCTGTTTTTGGTGTCTAGATTTGAGTTGCATGGCTTTTTCTTCAGTGATATCTGTATGTGTTCCAATAAGACGAGTAGCCTTACCTTCATCTAAAATCCATGCCCAATGACCATCTCTATGATTGAGATGGTGAATACCCTCATAGTACTTTGTCTGGGAGTTTAGATGCTCATTAATACTTTTCCAAGTGCCTTGAACATCATTAGTACCTTTAAGTGAAAGCTCAAGACGCTCTGTAAAAATAGTTGTCTCTTTGATTAAACCTTGAAAATTAACTACATCTCCATTCTCATTTAAAATAGGAATTGCATTAATCATTACAGTTATTTTTCGAGTATCTTTATGGATAAAAGTAGTTTGAAAATCAACAATAGGTTCTTTATTTAAGGTATGAAGAGCAAAAATTTCTGTAAATTTTTTAGCTTCTTCATCATTCATAAAATGAAAAGGCGTTTTACCAATTAGCTCTTTGGAGTCATAGCCCAAAGTTTGTAATATACTTTGGCTACAGTAGGTAAAAGAGTTTTTATTATCTGTTTCGAAGAGCCAATCACTAATATTTTGAAGCAGCTCTTTATATTGTATACTCAAAATGTCTCCTGTAAATATGTACTGTATAGTATATGATAAATTATTAAATTATGATTATTTTTAGTCTAAAATCATAGATTTTAATATTCTAATTTTTTTGATAGAATATATGTTAGAATGAATAATAAATTAAATATAATATTTCGGGATAGTGATGAGATTTTTTCTAGTACTACTTTTGATTTTTACAGTGTTAAATGCGGAGAAAAGTATGAGTATATATGATTTGAGTGTCCAAACAATAGATGGCAAAGAGATTTCAATGAGTGAGTACAAGGGTAAAGTTTTACTCATTGTAAATGTTGCAAGTGAGTGTGGATTTACTTCTCAGTATGAAGGCTTAGAAAATCTTTACCAAATATATAAGAGCCAAGGCTTTGAAGTGCTTGGCTTTCCATCAAACCAGTTTGGTAAACAAGAGCCTGGAAGTAATGAAAAAATTAAGTTTTTTTGTCAGGGAACGTATGATGTCCATTTTGATATGTTTAGTAAAATAGATGTGAATGGTGAAAATGCAGATTCTCTTTATAAATATCTCAAACGCGAGCAAGGTGGTTTTTTGTGGATGGACTCAATCAAGTGGAACTTTACTAAGTTTTTAGTTGATAGAGAAGGTAATGTTGTTGATAGATTTGCTCCCTCAACAAAACCTGAAAGTATAAAAAAGTCTATAGAAAAACTTCTCAAATAATGAAAGAGTTAAAGTATCTAAACCACTATTCAGAACAGACTAAAAATCAAGTTCGTCAGCTCATTCAAAATGGTGGACTCCAAAAATATCTACTAAAAAAATATCCCAACTCTCACTCTTTTAAAAATGATAAGGCTCTTTTTTCCTATACTACAAATATTAAAAATGAGTACATCAAAAAATCAGCACCTTTGAGCAAAACAATTTACGATGGTAAAATAAATGTAATTCATAATGCTTTAGGTACTCACCATTTCATCTCTAGAGTACAAGGAAGCAAGTTAAAAGCTAAAAACGAGATTCGTATAGCTTCAATGTTTAAGAGTGTGCCAGAGGAGTTTTTAGAGATGATAGTGGTTCATGAACTTGCACATTTTAAAGAAAAAAAGCACAATAAGGCTTTTTATAAATTATGTGAATATATGCAGCCTAATTATCATCAAGTAGAGTTTGATTTAAGGCTCTATCTCACTCACATTGATATCTCAGATAAATTTAAAATGTGGAGTTAATATGCCAGGTTCTAAAAAAATTTAACGGTTATCTTTAAAAATGATGAACCGGTTTGAAGTAACGCTGCATTTAATTCTTTTAAAATTACTTAAGCGACTCTAGTCCCAATCAAGTAGTCTCTGTTGACCTTCTAAGCTTCTAATGTGAGTCACATCTTGACTCACTTCTATAACACCTTTATATGTTCCCTCATCGTCCCGAATAGCAAAGTATCTAATATGAATAAATTTACCCTTAAAGCTAATCCAAAACTCTGCTTCATCACGTCTTCCGGCCTTAAACTCTTTTAAAATCAGTAACACTTGGTCAACAGACTTTGGAGGATGACAAAACTTAACTTCTCTTCCGATGATTCCGGCACTTCTTGGAAATACTCTATTTTCACCACGGTTGTAAAAGATAACAATATCATTTTCATCAACATAAGTGATGTCAACAGGCATGAATTTTAGTAACCAGTTAATCTGTTCTGGAAGCATGTGCCCCTGTTCTAAATCTATTCTTCCTTCAAGCGAAAATGGAAGTTTTCTTTTTGCAGTATCTTGTGAGGGGTGAATATATTCATTCTCTGCATGTGCAGGATAGGCAGTAGGAGCTTCATCAAACATCCAGCCTATCTCTTCATCACCATCACGCATCTCCATCCAGTCAGACTCTTGAAGCATTTCTAGTGCACGTGGTAGAAGTCTTCCTTCCTCCACTTGCATAATGTGTTCTAGATTTTGAAAAAGATTTTGAAGGGTCATACTTAGTGATACAAGCTCTTTTGTCTCGCTCAGGTTTCTAGCCATTTTAACAATAGCACGAATATCATCATGAAAAGCCCACATATTTTGTGATGGTGATGTCCATCCATACTGCTCTAGGTAAGGAAAGAGTTGGTTCTCTTTTCTAGCAAAGTGTTTCTCAACTAAACATAGTTTTGCAAATAGTGCTTTATATGTATCATATTTAGCCCCGATATCTAAACTATTTATATCACTTATTAAAGTGCGAATTAGCTCATTCTCTTCTAAATATACTCTTGCCGGATGACCTTCAGGCAGATTGGAAAATTGGTTCATGAAATATCCTATTGAAATAATATAGGATTATACAGTGATTGATTAATTGATTTTTTGATTTAAAACAATATTGCTTAAAGAATATAGCAATATTGTTTAGAGGAAATTTATATTGGAAATTTTACTCTACACTAAAGTGTTGACTTTTAAGAACTGTAAATTTGTTGATTTCTTTGTCATCTTCTAGGTTTAACTTTTTAAGAACCTTAGGATTTACAATATAAAAACCAAGCACTACTTCTATTTTATCTCCACTCTCTAAAGCTTGCTCAAACGCAACTACACGTTTCTCATTAGCTTTAATCATATTGTTTTTAACAATCTCAGTTGCTACCCATGGCATAGATGGTTTGCCCTCAGTACCAATAACTTTTACAAATGAGTGAGTTTTAAGTTTTGTATGTTTTGTTCCTCTGATAAGTGTTACTCTAAGTTGAACAACACGAAGTGGATGTGACATAAGATCATGTGGAGCTTTGTTATGTAGTGTAAGATCAAAACCCTTAGCAGATTTTTTGAAATCAAAGTCAACATACTTTGCTAACATTCTAGGTTCAACTCTAGCACCTGCAAAGCCGTGATAAGCATGTTTTTCACTAAGTCTAACTGTTGTAGCTGTTCCTAAAATTTTAGGCATATGACAAGTGATACAGTTCTCTTTTTTATTTTTTGCACCAGCTTCATCTGTTGTACATACATTGAATTTATGAGAGTTTTGTTTGTGAGAGTGACATCCCATACACATTTCACCAGTGTAAAAGCCCTCATTTGTATAATCTATATCATGGTATGCTGAGCCAATAGTAGTTTTGTTCCCCCACCATGTAGTTGTTGTTTTATATACAACTTTCTCTGTCTCTCTACCTTTTTCTGCTGAGTAAAATGTTTTTGCTTTTTTTGAGTAGATATTTTTATTTGCTTTTGCATGCTTTTGTACATCTATAATAGTATGACAACTAATACATGTAATACCTTCATGCTCTTGATTTTGAGATGTTGTATTTGGCGTATGACATTTAGCACATTTATAGTTACCCTTAGCTTTTGCAGGATGTTTATCCCAGATAGCTGCATGTACTTTATCATCATAGATAGTAGATTTTTTGTGCATAGAACTTTCAAATTCAGAAGTAATTGTTGGGTGACATTTCTTACAAGAAGCAATATCTTCCGCATTTGCAAACAAAATTGAAGCTAATGCAATTATATAGAGTAGAGTTTTCATATAAATAATCCTTTTAATAATTATAAGTTGAAATTCTATCTAAATATATAAAAATAGAGTTGACCTATATCAATTTGGTGATATTTACTCTATCCAATGAGAAGGGTCATAGCCGTCAGTTGGGCGAACAACCTCTTTTTTTTCTAGCTTTTTAGTGAGAAAGAAGCTGTCATTTTGTTTTTTAAATCCGAATTTCTCATAAAATTTTATAGCTTTTGGTTTTGCACTGATGTCAATAGAAAGCTCATTATAAAGTGCACTAGCCTCTTGTAAAAACTGCTCCATCATAAATATGCCTACACCCTGTTTTTTAAATTTAGGAATGATTGCAACACTCATTCTTGGCGCTTCACCTGCGTTTAATACTCTTGAAAAGATAGCACCTGCGATTTCATTATCAACTAAAGCGTAAAGACCTAAATCTTTATCTGTAAAACCAAAAAATTCTGTATATTTTTTTACTTCATCACTTCTGTTTGGTTGTGCATATTTAAACATATCTACAACAATTTTCTGCTCACTTGAACGTAGAAAATATAACTCTCTGCTCATCCTAAATATCTCCTTTTTTATTAAAACTATTTAAAAGCTCAACTAACTTATATACTGTTGTAGATGGATTGTTATCTGCTGGAATTAGTTTTTTTGCACCAGTTGTATGAAATGCAATCAGTTTTTTTGCATTAGATATAGCAGTGTCTTGTTGCGGTAAAATTTCTGTATAAATTGTTTGAGAGTTTTTCTCATAATCAACATATTTATTTAGTTGCTCTATGACTTCATCTCTGTCAATTGGGGTATGTCTATATTCAAAATGTAAAAGATACCATATTTCAAAAGATGGATTAGAATAAGCAACGTGTATCTTGTGTGCTATGGCACTACTAATAGCTCCATTAAAGTTTTCTAATGAATGCCCGCCACCATTTGGTCTCATTTCATCTCTATCTATAACAATCCATTTGTGTTCAAACTCTGGATCTTTTTTTAATTCGTTTAGTAAATCTTGAAGTACACCTTTTGGATCAGTGTGATTATGTTTTGCAATTACAAAAGAGGTCTTAGCTATACCTTTACCTTGAATAAGTTCATCAAATATTGCTTGAAAATAGTTTTTTTCAGTAACTGTACCTTCACAAGCTAAAATAATTCTTTGTAGCTCTTTTTTAATATCTGCTTTTCTATCAAGTCTTCTTTGTTGTCTTTGTGCTTTTCTATCCTCTTTAGATTCTCTACGACTCATTTATGGAATCCTTAAAGCTAAACTTTCCTATATAAGGTATAGCACCATATCTACCTTGAAGATAATACTTTTCTTTATTTGTATCTTTTCTAGTACTATTTTCTTTATATTCTAACAAACTGTATAAATCAGTTGCACCATATTTATCTTTTTCTGTAAACCAAACTTGGTCTCTGTAAAGTAAGTCATCTTGTAATAAATTTGTATCATGCGTAGCAAATATAAGTTGAGCGTTATTTTTGTTAATGTCTTTATTATGAAACATTTTTATAAGGTGCATAGTTAATATTGGGTGTAAACTTGCATCTAGTTCATCTATTATTAATACTTTTCCACACTTAAGCGTATCTATTATTGGTGCAGACATAGCAAAAAACTTTTGTGTACCAAGTGATTCATTATTGTTTAAATCAAATTCTACATTTCCAATTAAGTTATTATCTTTATCAAATTTTTTATGTTGAGTTAGTGTATCAATTTGAGTAAGACCACCATCTTTTAAAATACTTTCTTTTAAATTAGCTGGAAGTTCCAGTTTTTCTAGTATTTCATCTGTTATTTTTTCTTCATGTGTATCTATATCTGAAATACCTAAATCAGCAATTTTAACTAAGTTTAGGATATCTTCTTTAAATAAATTGTCACTTAATTTTTTATTAGTATATTGAAGATAGCCTCTATTATCTAAGCCATCAATCATATTGAAATTTGAAAACCATTTCATTATCTTTTGAGAAATTTCGCCATTTTCACTGTCACATTTCCATAAAAATAGATGATTAGGAAGAGTTTTTTTATCAAGTCCTCTTCCTTCTTTAAAGCGTGTTGGATTTATATAAAAATCTTCATCAATATCTCTATAAAAAAGCTTAGACTCTCTTTTTACTTCACCGCTGCTAAATAACCATTCGCTATAAATTATTTCACTATCATATTCAAATCCATATCTAAAAACTGTTTCATTAACTATAAATATTATTTCAAAACTTGTTGATGCTGTTTGAGTTTCACTGTTTAATAAAAAAGGTTGATGTTCAAGTTTATCTGTTGATTGAGTAATACTTTTCTGATTTAAAACTAGTGATGTCATCATCTTCATAGCTTTTAATAGATTACTTTTTCCACTTGCATTCGCACCATAGATAACGGAGCTTTGCAATAAATTATAATCAAGTTTTTTAAAAGAGTGATTGTTCTCTTCTAAGGTTGATTGTAAGTTAAATGTAACAGTGTCTTTAATTGAGTTAAAATTATTTACTTCAAATTGAATTAACATTAAAATCCTTTATTATAGTAATTTTATCATAATAAAGTTCTTTTATGTAAATAGTTAACAAATATAAGGTTTAAAATTACAATTTATCTATTTTAGTCTCATACTCTTCATTTATCTCTTCAAATTTCATCGATAACTCTTCAAACTGTTCAAACATCTCTTCAACTCTCTTCTCTTCATCTGAGACGGTTTTTGAGAGTTCCATAAGAGTTGCACTATCTCCAGAGTTTGATGCATCTATGAGTTCTTGATGATGAACTTCTAGTTGTTCTTCAAGTTTCATAATTGCGTTTTCTAGTTTCTCTATCTTTTTTTTGAGTGGTGAAGTGAGCTTATTTCTCTCACGTACTAGCTCAGCTTTGAGTTTTTTGTTCTCTTTATTGCTAGACTTTGGAGTAGATTTAACTCTCTCTTCTTGTTCTTCTTCATCCCAACCAATCTTTTCTAAAAAGAGATCATATCCACCATCAAAATATTGTGCGCCATCTTTTGCAAAAATGACAAGTCTGTCACAAACGCGACGAAGCAGTTCTTCAGAGTGAGTTACGATTATTACTGCACCTTCAAAGTTTTGTATGGCTTTTGTAAGGGCTTCGATTGAGTCCATATCAAGGTGGTTAGTAGGCTCATCAAGAAATAACAAATTCACTTCTCTTGCTAAAATCTGACCCAACATTACACGAGATTTTTCTCCACCTGAGAGTAGGGATATTTTTTTATCAGCAGAGTCTCCACTAAACATCATCGCCCCACAGATACTTCTGATAACCTGAGCTCCTAGTTTAGTATTTGCAGAGTGAATCTCATCTGTTACAGTTGCACTCCCATGGAGTCTTGCAATATTTGTTTGTCCAAAGTGAGCAAACTCTATTGATGGATGAGAGCTTATATTACCACTTAACTGTTTTAACTCACCGGCTAAAGTGTTAAGTAGAGTAGATTTACCCTTTCCATTTTTACCAATAATTCCAATGCACTCACCGCGTTTTATATTAAAAGATATATCTTTAAAGAGCAGATTTTCAGGTGTATATCCAAAGCTTAGATTGTCAACTTCAAGCATGATTTTTGCAGGTGTCTCTTTGAAATTAAAATCAAAAGAGAGAGAGTTGTCGTAAGCTAAGGAGTCCATTAAATCCATCTTTTCTAACTGTTTAACTTTTGACTGGGCAAGCGCAGCGGTTGAAGCACGGGCTTTATTTTTAGCTATGAACTCTTCAAGCTCTTTTACCTTTTTATCTTGTGCAATTTTTTGTTTTGCATAGAGTTCATCATTTGCAGATAGTTGCTCATAAAATTTATGAGTATCTCCAGGAATGAGTTCTAGTTTTTTACGAACTATTCCCATGGTATGAGTACAAACACTATCCATAAAGTCACGGTTGTGGGTAATAAGAATAACTTCCCCCTCAAAGGCTCTGAGAAAATTCTTTAACCATCTAAGTGATACGATATCCAAGTAGTTGGTAGGCTCATCTAAAAGCAAAAGATTTGGTTCAGTTACAAGAAGTTTAGCAAGGTTAATACGGATTTGATAACCGCCAGAAAAGGAGAGCGGGTCTTTGTCTAAATCATCTTGTGTGAAACCAAGACCAAAAAGAATCTTCTCAACCCTATAAACATCATACTTCATCTCATCTTCTAATGCGAGAGCTGCTTCCTCACGTAGTGTTGACTCACTAAAGGTAAGATGCTGCTTGAGAGTTCCGATTTTGTAGTTTTTAGGGATGATAACATCACCACTATCAGCTGTATCCTCACCTAGTATAAGTTTAAAAAGAGTAGATTTTCCACTCCCGTTTCTACCAACTAAACCGACACGAGTACCTGCGTTTAGCTTGAAGCTAAGATTATTAAAAAGTTCTTGTTTTGCGAAGTTTTTTGAGATATTTGTTAATTGAATCATGACGCAATTATATCTAATTAGGTAGAGGGAATTTAAGGAAATTTAAAGCGGAGACACAACTAGTTAATAAAGAGCTATTTTAACTTACCGTTTCCATAATGCTTATAAAGATATTCAGTTGTAGTTTTTTCATCCTCTTTAGTGATTGGAGCTTTAAATACATCGCGCATCTTGAGGACAACTTTATGCCAAAATTGACGTGATTGTTTTCCTTGGTTGAGAATATATCCGTATGAGTGGCACCATTGACAATTTCTTTGCATAACTGCAAAATCTTTATCAACTGCTATTGGAAATGTAATGCTTGGTATTTTCACGGGTCGTCTATAGTCAGCGGATAGAGTTGAAAAACTGAGTATGCTTAAAAGAATAATTATTTTTATCATAAAATTCAGACCACTTTGATAGTTACACTATCTATCCCGTTGTATTTATAGCCACCATGATTCCACTCTATCTCTTTTGCAAAGGGTTGAGCTTCTCCAAGCCTATTTATAGCTTTAGACATGATTGTTATCTTCCCTTTTCTCTTTGGAACAAATGAAAACTTGAAGGCTCTAAAAGCGTAGGAAGATGTCTCATTTCCCAAGATAGCACTTTGCCAAGATTTACCCTTATCAAGAGAGATAAGAACCTCTTTTATACCACTGCCATTGTCAAAGGCAACTCCTCGCAAAGTTACCTTTGAATCCATGTTGATGAGGCTTTTGCTTGTTGGGTATCCTATGATGGATTTTACATTCATAGTCGTAATCGGTTTTGTTTTAGAAGAGAGGTTATCTGGAGTTTCACACTCGCACTCATTATCTGGAATTCTATAAGCAGTATCCATAAAGAAAAGCTCTTTATACTCCTTTGAAACAGTGATATTACTAAGCATTTTCACCCAACTATCCGCGTACATTCCGGGGATGATTAATCTTAGGGGATAGCCATTTAGATATGGTAAATCTTCACCATTCATCTCATAAGCAACAATAACATCATCTTTGACCTCATGAAGCTCTAGCTCTCTTACAAAGTTAGGCATTTTATTGAGTACTGGTTTATCATCACCATTAAGCCCTATCCATTTTGCATCATCTTTAAGAGCAGCACTTTTTAAAATATCTTTGAGTCTAACGCCCTTCCATTTAGCACATCCCATAGCTCCATTCCCCCACTGAATACCACTGGTTGTTGGGCTAAATGCTGAACGAGAATTCCCCCCACACTGCATAACTGCTGTAAGCTCAACCTGTTCGTAGTTGTTTTTTAAGTCTTCTATCGAGAGCGATAGAGGGTTGTTTACATAACCATTAACACTAATTCTATAAGTGCTTATATAGGTGTGTGTTGGGATACGGGGCATATGCCATCTCACAAAAAACTCATCGTTTGGAGTTATACTTTTACTAAATACATCTCTTGGTGTCTCAAGTAGAGGTGGTCTATCTGAATGGGTTATAAGTGCTCTTTTTTCAGGGAATGTTATCTTTGAAATCTCTCCGTACTCTCGAGGTTGTCCTGTTCTAGCTCTAAGTGCTGAGTTTGATAAAGTGAATGCTGAAGCTACTAATGAGAGCTTAAAAAAATCTCTTCTTTGCATATATTTCAATCCTAAGGCTTATATGCTTTATTTTATCATAATTAAGTCTAATAGGAAGATTTAATTTGTAAATTTAGTTGAATTATGTTAGCATAAGAGATGAAAAGTTTTAATTTAGAATATGAAGATGTGAAGTCCCTTGAAGCTTTTATTGCTACACACTCTATAAATAAATATAATGCTATCCTTATTCAGATTTTTGATGGCCTATTAGATACAGAAAAAACCCTCTCTTTATGTAGTACTATCAATAAGATTCTTCCAAATGCTAATATTATCGGTGCAAGTACTTGTGGTGAAATACGAGAAGGAGAGATGTATGAAAAGACATTAAATATCTCTTTTACTGTTTTTGATTCCACTAGAGTAAAATCAAAACTCTATCTGCTTGATGAAGGTTTTCAATCAGAAAAAATAGCCCAAGAGCTTGTAGAAGATGATACAAAAGCATTAATTATTTTTAGTGATGGACTCCAAAGTAATGCAGAATTTCTTTTAAGAGAAGTTTACGCTATTAAACCAGATATGGTTATAGCTGGTGGTCGTGCAGGTGACAATTTTGAATTTAAAAAAACCTATGTCTTTGATGACAAATCTTATAGTGAAAATGCTTGTGTAATAGCAGCTTTGAGTGGAGATGATTTAATTGTTAACAGTGACTACATGCTTAACTGGATGCCTATTGGAAAAGATATGGTTGTTACTAAAGTGGACGATAATATTCTGTATGAACTTGACAATACCCCTATTGTCGAGATATATAAAAAATACCTTGGGGATGATATTGCAATGAATCTTCCTGTTTCATGTCTTGAGTTTCCATTAATTATTAAAAAAAGCAGTCTAAATGTTGCACGAGATCCTATTGCCCAGACAGAGGATGGTGCCCTTATTTTTGCAGGAAATTTTGAGTTAGGCGATATTGTACGTTTTAGTTTTGGTAATATAGAGAGTGTTACAGAAGATACTCAGAAAAATTTTAATAAGTTTAGCAAAATTCCTGCAGAATCAATTTTTATTTACTCTTGTGCTGCACGGAAGTCTCTTTTAGGAGATACTCTTACAGAAGAGCTAAATATTCTTGAATCAATCAGTTCAACTACAGGTTTTTTTACGTATGGAGAGTATTTTCACACCTCAAGTATTGTAGAAATTTTAAATGTTACTACGACCTTTATAGTCCTTTCCGAGTCTTCTAGGGTTATCAAAAAAACACTTCAAAAACCACGCATAAAAGATATAGATTCATCAAAAAAAGCACTTACGCACCTCATCAGAGTGACAGCACAAGAGTTAGAGCATGTATCTACACATGATGTCTTAACCTCTTTATATAATAGAGCGGAGTATATTAAGAGAATATCAGTTAAGGTAAAGAGTGCAAAACGTTATGGTGAGCACTTTGGGCTTATTTTGGTAGATATAGACTTTTTTAAGCTTGTGAACGATAATTATGGTCACGCAGTAGGAGATGATGTTTTAAGAAAACTCTCTAAGTTACTTTTGGATAATGTAAGAGAAGATGATTTTGTTGCAAGATGGGGCGGTGAAGAGTTTGTACTGATTCTTAACTATGCAACAATAGATGATTTAGAAAAACTTATAAAAAAATTTCAAAAAAAGGTACAAGAGCTCTCTTTTTCTCCTGTTCCTAAATTGACACTCTCATTTGGAATGACCGTATACACAGAGGGGGATAGTGAAGATACCCTTTTTAAAAGAGTAGATAATGCCCTATATACTGCTAAGGAGACTGGAAGAAATACTTATGTAATAGGCTGAGTGTAAACTATATACTTACATATTTTATGCTATAATTTAGCAATATGGAGGAGGATTATTATGACTGTTAGTCGTTATTTATTCCAATCACCTTACTCGTCTTCGGTACAGGTTGGAAGACCGGATCCTAGTGTTAAACAAGAAGAGAAATCAGATACTGCTTCTGCTCAAACAGATGTCGATAGTGCAGTAGTTATAAATAAGACGTTGCAAGAGGCTCAATCACTTGAGGCTACTCAGGTTAGTGAGGTAAAACCTACAGTTAATTCTTCACAGCTTTTAGATATTTACGCTTAGCAACCAACTATAGAGTTCTAGTAGTTATATCTATCCCTTTCTCTTTTAGAGCGTTACCTATCTCTACGATTTTGTTTTTGTACTTTTCTGACTGCATAAAACCCTCATAAGCGTCTAACTCTTTTCTTTGTACTTTTTCTGCAAGATTTTCCATATCTAAAAAAACCTCTTGAAGTTCCGATTCTAACTCTTCTACCGTTATTTCGCTCACTTTAAATCCTCTTTTATCATTTGTAATATCCATGGCCATTCACCATAACCACTATCTGCATTTATATGCCCTGCCTTTTCTAAAACCACCATTTCAACTCCAAGTGAGTCTCGAAGTTCTTTTGCTTCATCCATATTCATATAAGGGTCGTTTGTTGATGTTACAAGGAGTGTTTCATTTGCATATGCATTTTTTGGCATCTCTAATGGAAAGAAACTTTCAATCTCAGGTATATCGCAAGTTTTACTTGGCGGTGCTATAAGGTAGAGTTTTTCTATCTTTTGTATTGCGTTTGTATTACAAAGGTGAAACCACAGAGTATTTGCAAGTGAGTGACAAATCACTATGTCAGGTTTGAAATCTTTTAGATGTGCCAGCAACTCTTTTTTCCAAGTAGAAAAATTTGGAAATTCAAAGTTACTAAACTCTAAAAAACTAACAGTTCCATAATCTTTAGCTAGCTCTGCTGCCAACCAACTCTGCCAATGTGGAAAATCACTTCCACCCCAGCCATGGAGTAGTAAAACTTTTTTGCCCATTACTCAACTAACTTTTTAAAATTTTTAATGGTGAGAAGTTTTAAATTTTCACCTTTAAGTGATTTAAGTTCACTCGAATATCCATTTTTAGAAAAAAGAACGAATATATCAGCTTCTATATTTGCATTATGACAAATCTCTTGAAGACGCGAGAGTTCACTCTTTTTCACTTTAGAGTTTGTGTATTTACATGAACCAACAATAGTTTTGCCAGATGCAGTTTTAGCATATATATCTAGTTCAATCTTATTATCCCAGTAAGTTCCAATTTCAACTATTGGGTCCTCTTTGAAGCTAAGTTTTAAGACTTCATGAGAGAGTTCTATAAATGTTAGTTGAAGAAACTCACTCTCACGATTGGCAAATCTCTCACGAACTTCTTTAAAGTCACCATCACGTACACCTTTAAATAGAGGTGAAATAAAAGCAAACCAAAATCTTAGAAATGGAGATGTAAAAAAGAGTTTATTTGAAACAGTTTCGTTTTCACTCCAAGAAGTAAAGATTTTTTTAGATTTAAGAAGTCTGATAATACCAGTCTCAGATAACTCTTCTACTGCATTTGAACCAACTTCTGCAGATGTATTTGCTCTTTTAAACGCAGTGTGCATTTGACCATCACCCATAGCTATACCAGTTAAAATCGAGTGATAGAGTGGCATTCCAGTTGTAAGTTCGGTGACATCATTTCTAATGTATCTAAAATCTGGCAAAATTAGTTCTTCGATAAGTTCCATAGAAGGTCTTGAAGTATCAATCTCACCCCAACCAACACCACCAAAGATAGCAAACTTCTCTAATGCGTCTTCAAAGTTTTTAGGTTTATGTTCTTTATAAAATGATTGAAATTGCTCTAAAAGAGTCTCTTTGCTTAAAATGATGGGAACACCTTTGTTAGGATACTTCTAAAAACCCTGTATATTATCAGCATTATAGCAGATATGCTAATCCAAGGCGAAAATTCGCAGGAGCTACTAGTAGCTTCAAGAGTTTTCAACGAAGTAGTAGCGTATCTGCTATATTGCCCAAGGGGAGCTAAAAAGAGAGGTAACCTTACACAAAATTTTTCATCGCCGTAGCTATGGCTATGACTCAAAAAAAGTTTTGCACAATCTCACCTCTTTTTTTAGCTCTGAGAATATACAGGGTTTTTAGAAGTATCCTTTAGTATGTAAAATTATACAGGCTTTTGACTATAATTGCACTAAGAATTAAAAATGGAGTCTATATATGTTAAGCGGACAAGAGAGAAAAAATATAAAATCTGGTCAAAGTGTAGCTATAGTTTTAAAACAAGATCAAGATACGGGACTGCTTACAGATGGGATTGTACGCGATATACTGACTAAATCGCCAAAACACCCTCATGGTATAAAAGTACGATTGATGAGCGGTGAAGTTGGTCGTGTTAAAGAAATTTATTAAGTACACAAACTGTACACACTTTAAATGTATAATACTTTTAGAACTTCAATTTTAAAGGATAAAAGATGAAAAAGTTACATTTAACAGCATTATTACTTGGTGCAGCACTGTTTACAGGAATGGGTGCTACATCACTGAGTGCAGAGGGCAAATGTGGAAAGTCGATGGAGAAGCCAGCAGGTAAGTGTGGTGGTAAAAAAGCTTCAAAATGTGGTGATGCAAAAAACTCGGCAAAATGTGGTAAAGATATGAAATCTTCAAAATGCGGTGATGAGAAAAAAGCGCCTAAGAAATCAATGAAATGTGGACAAGGTAAATGTGGTTGATTTAATACACCTTTGATATAAACGCTAGAGTTAAATCTATAGCGTTTATAACGGTCAAAATTATAAAAACTAGGTAAGACTTCTTCGAGCTTATTGTTATACCTTTAAGTTGATTAGCATATTCCCTGAAAAACAATACTTTAAACGATTTATTGTTAATTTCACTTAATACGTCATAAATTTTATCTTTTGGATCAATAGAGAAATTTTAGTGTATATGAATATACTTCGAATCTCTTATGATATAAATCAAGTTTTAGCTTATCTTTCTTAGTCTGCATTTGTTGAATAGCGATATAGAGAAGAAAAAGTGACATAATGACAGGCAGATAAATATCTTTAATCTCTTCAAACATTTTTTATTCCTTGATTATATATACAAAAACCTTGCCCCTAACTTATTGCACGTTAACTACACAAAGGATGGCTACAATTTTAGTATATAAATTGAGGAGTTTATCATGTTATTCAAAAATATTTATATGGAATTTTCCCGTTTGAGTGAGTATGGAAAATCTTTGGCCTTGCTCTTTGCAAGACTCACAATAGCTTATGGTTTTTATGAACCAGCCATGATGAAGTGGAAGGATATTGGTTCAGTTGCAGAGTGGTTTGGTTCTATGGGTATCCCCTTTCCAACACTTAATGCCTATATGGCAGCCAGTACAGAAGTCCTTGGAGTTATTTTACTTACATTAGGACTTTTAACAAGAGCGATTTCTATCCCTCTTATTGTAATAATGATAGTTGCAATTGTAACTGTTCACTTACCAAATGGATTTTCAGCAGGAAATAACGGTTTTGAAATCCCGTTTTACTATATGCTGTTTTTACTAATATTTCTATCTCATGGAGCTGGTAAATTCTCTTTAGATAGATTGATATTTGGTGATAAAAGCTAAAACATGGAAGCCCTACTTAGGTTTACAAACAAAATAGGAGCGTATGACTTTCCTATTTTGACCTTTTTATTTAATGCTTTTGGCATACTCTTTATAGTTATATCTATCATACTTTTTATCTATGACAGATATATACAAAGAGAGAATCAGCTACTTATAAATTATCCATTAATTGGTAGACTACGTTATGTTTTTTACGCTCTGCGTGATCCAATGCGACAATACTTTGGAGATGAGAAATTTTATGAATCATTTGACAAAGTAAAATGGGTTTATGACTCTGCAGAGCGAAAATCTGCATACGCTTCATTCTCTCCGGGACAACCTCAAAAGAGTGCGAGACTCTCTATAAAAAATGCCAACTGCGTTTTAAACACACAAGATGTAAGTGATGACTTTAGTGTTACTTTTGGGGAGAGTTCACCCAATCCTTTTACAACAAAATCAGTTTTTGGAAGAAGTGCCATGAGTGATGGTGCGATTTCACCAGAGGGAACCCGTGCTTTTACTAAAGGTGCATACCTTGGTAAATTTCCTATAAATACTGGAGAAGGAAGTTTGACTTCAAACTTTTTTTATACACATAAATATACAAGAGAGTGTAAGTTCTTTGAAATATATGAGGGAACTCTCTTTGCAAAAACTGTTTACAAAATTTTAAAATTTCTTATTAATGGGGTAACAGCACAAAAAGTCTATAAGCACATGGTAATCACAACTACAGCTCCTGAGAGCTTTTTATTTGATTTAAAAGAGTTGCTATTTTATAGGGTAAATTGGGAGGCTCCACTTGAGGTTTTTCCCTCAGAGGTTCCTGATGATATGCCCGATATTATTTTTCAAATAGGGAGCGGTCTCTATGGTGTGCGTGATAAAGATGGTAACTTTGAAGAGCAAAGATATAAAAAGGTAATGCGTTTTGCAAAAATGACAGAGATAAAAATGGCACAGGGTGCTAAGCAGACGGGTGGAAAATTACTTGCTTCAAAAGTGAGTGAAGCAATAGCTTATTATCGTGGTGTTGAGCCATTTCAAAACCTCTTTTCTCCAAATCAATTTCCCTATGCAAAAACTTTGCAAGAGCTCTTTGATTTCATTGGAAGATTAAAAGAGATTTCACAAAAACCAGTTGGCGTAAAGATTGTAATATCTTCACTAGACTCTTTTGATGAGTATGCTTCTTTAATTAAAAAACGTATAGATGCTGCCTCAAATGCATATCCGGATTTTATTACTATAGATGGTGGTGAGGGAGGAAGTGGAGCAGCTCCTTTAGAGATGATGATGACGGTTGGAATGAGTATTTCCAATGCACTGTTCATAGCACAAAAAGCACTCTTAGATTTAGGGGTGAGGGATAGAGTGAAACTAATTGCAAGTGAGAAAGTTTTAACGCCTGATGATGCCATAGTTCTTTTTGGTTTAGGTGCTGATTATGTAGCAATTGCAAGAGCTTTTATGATGAGTGCTGGGTGTATTCGTGCACGTGAGTGTTCTGGTGCACATGGAAGAGCTTGCCCTGTTGGACTTGCAACTCAAGATGAATCTAAACGTGCTTCATTTTTGGTCGAGCAAAAGGCTAGAAACGTAGCTTCCTATCATGAACAACTTCTGTCGGGAATACGAAATCTTTTGGCTGTGATAGGTGTAGATCATATATCAAAACTTAACAAAACACACCTTCTCTTTAAGGATCATACAGGTAGAACATATATGAATATTGAGAGCTACTTCAAAGAGTCTTTGGTAGAGTAAAATTAAATAAATTATTGTATGATACAACATATCTAGTAGAGAGGTTGATGTTTGAGTATTTTGGGTCGTCAGAGTGTTAGTAATGAGAAGTATGAAATTTTCGCTTATGACATATTCTACAGAAGTGACGACTCTGATGTTAACTCTACAAACCTTGGGTTTTCAGCATCATCTGTAGCTACCGTTTTAAATGATTTTGGCTCTGAGAATGTTATAGGAATATACAAAGGTTTTATCAGAGTAGATACTCAGTTTTTATCTGAGAATATCATATACTCTATCTCAAAAGATCAGTTTGTATTAATGGTTTTACAATCATCACTCTTAGATGAAGAACTTCCACAAAAACTTAATGACCTTACTCTAGAGGGCTACACATTTGGATTAAATGATGCTGTTGTCAATGAAGAGACTCTTGGATCGATAGTCTCTTTTATAGACTATGTAGATAGTGTTAAAATTGATGTTTTAAATTCAGAGACTAAGTCTGTAGATAAGCTCATAAAAATTTTAAAACTAAAAGAGAAAACTATTATTGCATCTAAAGTAGAGACAAATGAGCTTTACGAGGAGTATAAGGTTAAGGGTGCTGATTATTTTCAGGGCTATTATATAAAGCGACCAAATATTATAGAGACTACTTCGTTTAATGCATCCCAAGAGCAGGTTTTACAAATATGGAATCTTTTGCAAAATAATGCCGACACAACAGAGATTGTGACCTCATTTGAAAACAATCATGCATTGACTCTCAAATTAATGCAGTTTATAAACTCATCATTTTTTTCATTTAGAACACAGATATCTTCTATAAATCAGATAATAAATTTACTAGGAAGAAGCACTCTATCTAACTGGCTTCTTCTCTTTATGCTCTCCGGTAAAAATAAAAATGCTCCTACAAATCACCCTTTACTTTTAATGATTATAAATAGAACTGAGATTATGTTAGGGCTGTTAAAACTTGTAAAACCAGGTGCTTCTCAGAGTGATAGAGATACGGCTTATTTAGTAGGTATGCTCTCGCTTATACATCTACTCTTTGAGATTGAACATAGAGAGTTTTTACATAAGCTTCGTGTTACAGATGAGGTAGAAGAAGCAATGTTTGAAGCTACAGGTTTTTTTGGACAGTTACTAGTCGTCACTAGATATATAGAAAATACAGATACCACTGAGATAAATGAGTTTACAAAACAACATAATATTGATGTAGATGATATGAATAGTTTAATTGCACAAGCAATGATAAGAGTGAATCTTTTTGATGAAATAATACAAGATGGATTTTAGTTACACAAACACTGCACGCTTTGTAAGTATAATAGAATAGATTAAAAAAAGGAGTCTATTATGTGTATTCCTCATGGAGCCATGGGCTCAAAAGATAGTGGCTATATAGAAACTAAACCAAAAAAACATATAGAGCGTGTTTCCCAAAGAGAATTTGAAAAAGGCGATCCAGATTTTGTAGATGAGAGAACTTCCGTCTATGAGCCTAAAAAGAAAGAATCATTTTTAGAGAGTCTTATGAAAGAGTTGGCAGGTTAGTAGATTGAACTCAAAATCAAGAAGAAGTTTTTTAAAGTACGGTTTTTTAAGCTCATCGGTTTTAATTATGAATGGGTGTAACCTTTTTAGCGTAGTTACACCAAAAGAGACTATCGAGCTAGTTCAGCGTGACTTGTTTCCAAAAGCACAAGAGTTAGGTATAAACACCTTTGTTTATATGAGTATAGTTTTAAATCATTCACGTATAACAGATGAAGATAAAGAGTTCATCAAAAATGGTGTCAGATGGCTAAATGAAGAAGCCGTTGAAAAATATAACACTATCTACACAAAACTTACAGCTTCTCAGAGACAAGAAATATTAAAAGATATTTCACAAGTTAAATGGGGAGACAGTTGGATAAATGAGATGCTTACCTATGCTCTTGAAGCTACGTTTAGTGACCCTGTATATGGAGTTAGTAAAAATGAAAGTGGATGGAAGTGGTTAGCGTTTGAAGGGGGATATCCACGTCCAAAAGAAGCTCTATTATGATTTATGATGTATGTATAATCGGAAGTGGAGCGGGTGGTTCCCCTATAGCTTATGAGCTCTCAAACGCAGGTTATAATGTAGTAGTTTTAGAAAAAGGAAAAAACTACAGTGAAAAAGATTTTTCTAAAGATGAACTTGCAGTCTCACGTAGAGATAAATTTACTCCACTTTTAAAAGATGAACAGCATGTTATAAATGAGTATGATGCAGACGGAAAATTTGAGAGGTTTGAAGGAAAAGAGTACAACTGGAGTTTTTGGAATGGTTCAATGGTTGGTGGCTCATCGAATCTTATGAGTGGATACTTTCATAGAATGAAACCTAATGACTTCAAACTTGCAACTGTTTATGGCGAGATAGAGGGCGCAAATGTTGTTGACTGGGCTATCAGCTATGAAGAGCTAGAGCCTTACTACACTAAAGTTGAGGAGGTAGTTGGAGTCAGTGGAAATGCTATAAAACATAAGTTTGCTGAGCCTCGTTCAACTAAAAACTTTCCATATCCAATGCTTGAAACAAATGGTGTAACAAGGTGGTTTGATTCAGCCTGTAGTTCACTAGGTTTAGAGGGTTTAGCAACTCCAAGAGCTGTTTTACCCGTAGATGCATTAGGGCGAAAAGGGTGTTACTACTCAAACTTTTGTGGAAGTTATGGCTGTGCTAGTGGAGCTAAAGGAAGTGCGCGTGCAGCACTACTTCAGAAGTGTAAAGCTAAGATAATTACAGAAGCTTTTGTATATAAACTTGATTCGGATGAAAAAAGAGTAAAAAAAGTATATTATTATAATAAAAATTTGAAAAGTCAAACTATTGAGGCAAAAATCTTTGTTTTATCAGCACAAGCGATAGAATCCTCACGTTTGCTGCTAAATTCCAAGAATGAACACTTTCCAGACGGTTTAGCAAACTCCAGTGGAGAGCTTGGCAAAAATCTAATTTTCTCCGCAGGTGGCTCTGGAGAGGGAAGATTTGAGTTTAAAAATCTTAACCAGATACAACAACGCTCTCTTATGCAGACAGGTCTGTTTTTTAACCGTTCATTGCAAGATTTGTATGAGTTTGAAGATGAGGGTAAAAAGCATAAGGGTGGAACAATAGACTTTCTCTTTGAGCATCAAAATATTGTCTCACGTGCACGACGAGAGTTTTATGATGAAGATGGAAACATACTTTGGGGTAAGGCACTTTCAGACAAAATATATAAGACTTTAACTACCTCACGTATACTGACTTTTGAAGTATTTAATGATTGGTTACCAACTGATAAATGTTCTGTTTCCATAGATGATAAAGTAGTAGATAAGTTTGGAGTTTCAGTTGGAGCGATAAACCTTTATGGACATCCTCGAGACATAGAAGTTGGAGAGCACTTAGCAAAGAGAGCAACTGAGGTTTTACAAAAAATGGGAGCAGTTGATATTAGCATGAGTATATCATCTTCTCCACCACCAAATTTAGTGGCTGGTGGATGTAGATTTGGACATAATCCTAAAACATCTGTTTTAGATAAAAACTGTAAAGCACATGACTTAGAAAACCTGTATGTAACAGATGCCTCTTTTATGCCAACAGGAGGAAGCGTACCTTATACATGGACGATTTATGCTAACTCTTTTAGAGTGGCAGATGTTATTAAGGCGACACTTTAATATTTAAGGAGTTTAAGATGAGCAAGTTAATTCACGTAAAAAAAGAGCAACAGCAATTAGCACCTCTCTTTGGCGGTGCATTTATTGAAAACAAACCTATACCTTTTCCAGATAGAGGTAGAACTACTGCTTATTCAAACCTATTTTACTGGGCACATTTGAAAGCTTATGAAACAGCAGAGTTTCCTCTACATCCACATGAAGGATTTGAGATTATGACCTTTGTAATTAAGGGTTCACTGGAGCATTATGACACTGCCTCGCAAGTTTATACAGCACTATATGCAGATGGAGTCCAAGTTATTCAAGCAGGTTCTGGGGTACAACATTCTGAACGAATTATCAAAGGGAGTGAACTTTTTCAGATTTGGTTTGATCCGGATTTTAGCAAAAGTATGACACAAGATGCTGTATATATTGACTATCAAGCAGATGAATTTAAGAGTATAAAAAGAGATTCACTAGAGAGAATCTCATATCTAAAACCAAGGGGAGCTATTGATTTTCAAACGCAGGGAATCGGAATTGAAAAATTAAAATTTGATTCTGGTCATTATGTTGAAGAACTTGATAAAGAATCAACATATTCATACTATCTTTTAGATGGAGAGATGAAAATTAACGGTGAGATAGTTGAGAAAGATAGTTTTTTAGTTTTAGCTGAGATTGATAGTGTTGATTTTGTAGTGGATGAGAGTGCAGAACTCTTTATTATTAAGAGTCCAACTAAAGTTAATTATAGGCGTTTTATAGAGAGGTATTAGATATTTACTTTTTATTAAGTATTTTTTTCATCTCTTTGTCAAAATCAGATTCTATTTTTTGTAGTTTATTAAACTGATCATACTCTTTTGAGGCTTTTACTTTTGCTTGTTGATGAGAAACATTTCCTTTACCATCAAGTATTTTAAACTCATTGAACTCTAAGAACTTATTTACAGACTCACTCACATCTTGCATGCTTAGCTCTTGTCTATTTTCTATAAGTCTCTCTATATAGTCAAAATAAGCTCCGATTGTTCGTTCTAATTTCTTAATATCACTCTCTTGAAGATAATTTTTTGCGATAGTTGCATCTGTTTTTAATACTCTTCCATTTGGGGAATTTTTCCATGAAGTTAGACCCATATTCGGTTTTGATATGTTTGCATTTTCATAAATAATTTCGGCTGCTGTTTTGCCAGTAATAGCAAAATGAAATTTATTTTGCACTGTTGCATAAAAATCTTTAGTTGTTTGAGAATTTCTGTCATAGTCTATGCTACATTCAGCAAATATATCGGTAACCTGTTGATAGATTCGTCTTTCACTCGCTCTGATAGAGCGAACACGCTCAAGAAGTTCTTTAAAGTAGTTTTTTCCAAAGTATTGACCATTTTTAAGTCTATCATCATCCATAGCAAAGCCTTTGATGATGTACTCTTTCAGAATTTTAGTCGCCCAAATACGAAATTGTGTTGCTTTAGAAGAGTTGACACGGTAACCCACTGATAAAATAGCATCTAGATTATAGTATTTAGTTTGATAGTTTTTTCCATCTTCGGCAGTATGTTCCAAAATGGAACTAACTGAATCTTCTTCTAGTTCTCCATTATCAAATATATTTTTTAAGTGCTTAGTAATAGCAGGTCTCTGAACTCCAAATAGTTCTGCCATTCTCTTTTGTGGTAACCAAAGAGATTCATTATGCAAATAGGTTTCAACTTTTATATCTGAGTTAGGGGTAGTGTAGAGTAAAAATTCTGTCAGTTCATCTTTTAATGTTAACTCATGCATTATAACTACTCTCTATAAAATTTATTTGCTAAGTATTTTATCTAAATATATGTTTTTATCTTATGGATATGTCATACAGCCATTAATATTACAATCTTAAATACTAAAATAGAGTTAGCATATATTTGATTTTCTTATTTCATACTAGAACCACATTTCCCAGCTCCACACTTCATTGCAGGTTCTTTTTTTACCACGTCAGTTCCACATTTTAGAGTCATCTTTTGTGTCTCTTTGTCACGAACGCAATCATAAGCTTCTTTTGTAGTTGACGCAGATATTACACAATCTTTTCGACTGTCATCATCTCTCATCTGAGAGAGTATGTTTTTCTTCTTCTTACTAAGTGCAGAGTTTCCGTCAAACATATTCGCGCCACATTTTCCAGCTCCACATTTCATTCCACTGCCAACAGTTTTTGGTGGCTCTTTTTTTTCATTACAGCCACTAAACGCAACTAAAATCAAAGTACTTAACAGTAAATTCTTAAGACTCGGCATTTAGTGCCTCCCTGTATTGAACTTTAGTTCTTATAATCATTTTTTGTTTCCTCTAACTCTTTTTTTGAGTATCTGGAACTAAATTCCGATACTACCGTCGTTAAAACGTAAGTGTGGTAAATTTCAAACAGTATAGGTATGATAACCAAACTTAAAACTGCCGAACTAATAACTCCGCCTAGCATTGGCGCGGCAATACGTTGCATCACTTCACTTCCCACACCACTGTTGTACATGATAGGAGCAAGACCAGCAAGAATTGCAAAAACTGTCATTAGTTTTGGACGAACTCTCTGTACGGCTCCCTCGTATATAGCGTCACTTAGATTTTGTTTGTTAAACTCAGAACCATACTTGTCTTTTGATTCATCCACACTCTCTTGTAGATATACTATCATAACTATGGCAGTTTCAGCTGCAACACCAAGAAGTGCTAAAAAGCCGACAATAACTGCAATACTCATAGCAAAACCTAACATGTCTATGTAGATAAGACCACCTAAAAGAGCAAATGGAAGTGTGAAAAATACTATAAGTGTTGGAACCATCTCTCCCAGTGCAAAGAAGATAAGAACAAGTATACTAAGTAAAACTGCTGGAACAATCCATACTATTTTTTTCATTGCAGAGTCTAGATATTCTGATTGACCAGCCCACTCAAGATAGTAACCACTCTCAAGTTTTATATCATTTAAGAGTTTTTGTGCTTCTTCTTTATAAACCGTGGCACTTACTCCATCTTGAGGAGTGATATAGATAAAGGTAACAGGAGAAGCCATTTCGCTCTTGATAACCGAAGCACTCTCTCTGTAAGAAATATCTGCAAAGGTTTTTAGTGGCATGTATCCAAGTTTAGTTTTTATCTGAATATCTTTGATGCTATCTATACTTCGTCTCTCATCATCTTCTAAACGCAGTGAGATAGGATAGCGTTCAAGCCCTTTGTACATAGTAGATACTCTCATCCCCCCAATGGCTAAAGAAGTGTACTCAAGAAGAGTCTCTTTTGTGAGATGAAAGCGAGCAAGCGCTTCTTCATCTATATCTATATCAAGATAGTAACCAGCACTTGCTTGATCGGCAAATACTGAGAGAGTTTTATCAAAACTGCGGAGTTTCGCTTCTATGAGTTTTCCATATTTTTGAAGTCCCTCAGCTGTTTGACCGTAAAGTTTTATACCTAAAGGTGTACGTATTCCACTTAGAAGCATATCTATACGACCACGAATTGGATAAGTCCAAGAGTTTATAAGTCCAGGAACTTGAAGTGCATCTTCCATCTCCTGTTTTAGTGACTCATACGTTACACCCTCACGCCACTCACTTTGAGGTTTAAAAGTGATGATGCTCTCTATCATTCCAAGTGGAGCAGGGTCTGTTGCAGATGAAGCACGACCACCTTTTCCAAATACAGTCGCAACTTCTGGAAATGATTTGATAATTGCATCTGTCTTTTGTGTAAGTGCTTTACTTTGGTCAACTGATATTCCATATGGAGTAACAGGCATATACATGAACGTTTGTTCATTTAGCATTGGCATAAACTCCCATTTAAGCCCTTTATACAAAGGATACATAGCTCCTAGAGAGATAAGGACAGCTAGGATAACAAGATATTTTAGCTTCAGTCCATAAACAATAATAGGATGATAGAGCCAGATAAAAAACCTGTTGAGTGGGTTTTTATTCTCAGGTAAAATTCTTCCTTTTACAAAAAATACCATCAAAACAGGAACTAGCGTTATACTTATAAGTGCACCTGCTGCCATGGCAAATGTTTTTGTATATGCGAGTGGAGTAAAGAGTAAACCCTCTTGACCTGAGAGTGCAAAGATAGGTAAAAATGAGACTACAATAAGTGCAAGTGCAAAAAAGATAGGGCGACCGACTAGTTGAGATGAAAGTAATATAACTCTAACTCTTTCAGCATCAGTTGGAACTCTCCCATTTTTACTCTCAAACTTATGCAGCATCTTGTGAGCATTTTCAATCATAACTATTGAGGCATCAACCATAGCACCAATGGCGATAGCGATTCCACCTAAACTCATAATATTTGAACCGATACCAAATATTTTCATGAGTAAAAATGTAATACCAACAGTCAGAGGTAAAATAATTAAAACTATAAGAGATGAACGAAAATGAAGTAAAAAGAGTCCAATGATAATAACAACAATAATACTCTCTTCTAAGAGCGTGGTCTTTAAAGTTTCAATAGCACTCTCGATAAGGTTTGAGCGGTCATAAACTGTTACAACATCTACATCATCAATTTTTAAAGATTTCATCTTCTCATCAACTCTTTTTATCGCAGAGTAGACATCCACGCCATAACGAACCATAACAATCCCGCCAATAACTTCGCCATCACCGTTTAAATCAGCCATACCACGTCGTGGCGCTGGTGTAAGTTCAACTCTACCAATATCCGCGATTGTTATAGGTGTGCCAGCTTTAGTTGTAACAACAAGTTTTCTAATATCATCTAAATTTTTGACATATCCCTTGGCTTGAACCATCCACTCAAAACCATTTTCTATAACTATACGACCACCTGTATCGTTATTATTTGCTTTTAAAACTTTGGCTACATCTTTTATGCCAAGGTTGTATCTGATGAGATTGTCATTGTTTACAGTCACTTGATAAGTTGGAACAAATCCGCCGATAGAAGCTACTTCACTTACACCATCAACTCCCATAAGGGCATATTTGTAGTAGTAATCTTGAATAGTTCTTAGCTCTGCGAGATTTTTTGTCTTTGAAGTAAGAGCATACTCGTAAACCCAACCAACTCCACTAGCATCTGGACCTAGAGTTACATTCATAGAGGCTGGTAATTGTGAAGCCATAGATGAGAGCTGTTCTAGAACACGGCTTCTTGCCCAATAGAGGTCTGTTTTGTCTTTAAAGATTATGTATATAAGTCCATTTTCATAAGTAGAGTATCCACGCACTGTATCTATGTTAGCAATTGCTAAGAACTGAGATACTAAAGGGTAAGTTCCTTGATCTTCAATAATCTCAGGAGATTGTCCTGCCCAGTTTATCTGTACGATTACTTGAGGAGGAGAGAGGTCTGGTAGAGCATCAAGAGGAGTGTTTTTTATACTCCAGATAGAAGCAACAGTGAGAAAAAGTGTGGCTGCTAAAATGATAAATTTGTTTTTTATGCTAAAAGCTATTAATTTTTCAATCATAATCGGTTCCTAATACAAGCTATTAATCTGCGCATCACTGTCCATAATGAACAGAGCATTATCAACAACTTCATCGCCTGCGTTTAATCCACTTGTTACAATGTAAGTATCTATATTAAGTTCACGGGTTTGAATCTCTCTAGGTTCGTATTCACCTTTGAAGTCTCCAACTATAAAAGCATAATATTTTCCACCTTTTCTTATAACCGCACTGCGTCTAAGTGTTAAATACTCTTTAGTATCTGTTGATGAAATTACACTTGCATACATACCGGGAAAAAGTATATTATTCTGATTTTTAATACGAAGTCTTAGAGTTAGAGTTGCTTCTTTTTCATTTACCATCGGATAGAGAAGAGTTGATGTAGCAGTGTATGTTCTTGATGTACTTTTAAAGTCTACATTAAACTTGCTAGCGTTTTTTATCCACTCCAAATCATCTTCAACTATTTTAGCTTCAACCCAAACTTCATCTAAATTTACTATCTTAAAAAGTTTTGTTTTTGCACTGAACGCAGAGCCACTCATAATATTTTTACCAAATATATAACCATTAACAGGAGAGTATATAGTTGTGTTTTGAGAAACTTTTTTATTTTTTATAACATTAGTAATCTCGTTCTTGGATACCCCTAAAAGTTCCAGTTTTAGTTTTGCACTACTGAGCATCCCCTTGTTTTTTCTATTTTTAGAGTAGTTATAAGAGTTTAAATATTCCTCTTTTGCTTTATAAACCTCGGGAGAGTAAACACTCACAAGAGCCTCTCCTTTTTGTACTTTTTTATATGTTTTATTTGCATAAAGTTTTACAACATAACCACTAAAACGCGGTGAAATAGCGTATGTAAGTGCCTCATCGGCTTTTACATAACCGTAACTCTTTTTAGATTTAGAAGTTTTAACTTTTTGAACTTCAACTGTTTGCACACTGAAGAGCTGTTTTACAGTTGCATTTTGAGCAAATAGTGCTAATGGTAAAAGTAGTAATAAAAGTCTCATTTTAAGGCTCCTGATAGTTGTGAAATATTTGCATATGCTTTGTTGTAGTTAGTGATAGCATTTATGCTTTTTTGTTCTAGCTTTAGTTTTTGTATGAGTACATCTACATATTTAAACAAGTCAGAACCTGTCGAGATAGAAGAGTTACTAAGCTCAAACATGTGCTCAATCTGAGGCAGTGCATCATCTTGGATGATATGGTAAATTTCATAAGATGATTTCATTTGAGAAAAATAAACTTTGAGTGTAGAGTTGATTGAAAGTTGTGTATCACTCTCTTGACTTTTCTCTGAGAGTGCAAGTGAACGAGCTTTTTGAAGTTGAGAATCTTCTCTGCCGTATATCGGAAGAGAAAGCCCAACACCAACACTCCAAAAATCATCAAAGTTCTCTCTATAGTTATAGCCACCGATTAGATTTATATCAGGATAGTTGTTAACATCCGCAAGCTGAATTTGGGCATTACGTTTAGCAAGTTCACCTCTTTTTATTGCTAAGTCCGGATTACTTTCCAACATAGTTTGATACTTTTGAAGTTCTGGTTTTTGTGATATTTCAAGTTTAAGTTCAAGTTCATTCACTTCAAACGCAGCAAGATAAGATAGTCTTGCAAGACTAGAGTATATCTTTGCATCTAAGGTACTTCTTGTGATTTGTAAGTCAGAGAGTGAGAGTTTCGCTTTCATGATTCCCATATGATTATTCTCAGACGTTGTAGCATAAGACTCATAAAGTTCAATATTTTGCTCACTCAGCATTACATACTCATCAATAGTTTTATAAAGTTCTTTGAGCTCCCAAATGGTGTAAGCCTCCATCTTTATAGCTGCTACAAGCGCAACTTTAGCTTTTGTCAGTTTCTCATTTAAAACAGCTTCCTCTGCTACTGCAACTTTTTGTTTTGAGCTGCGTTTAGAGTAAAAGGGAATAGTTTGTTGTAGAGTTAGTGTAGTTTTACTCATTGCTTGGTCTGTGTCAAGAGTGTTTGTGATGAGTGAGAGTTTAGGGTTGGAGAACTGGTTTGAGAGTTCTATATCCTCTTTGTTTGCAGCTATACGAGCATTTATAGATTCTAAAGAGGGGCTCTTACTCAGAGACGTTGTAATAATCTCATCAAGCGTTATTCCAAAAAGGTTTGAGCTAAGTAAAAGTGTAAAAAAAAGTGCTGTTTTCATAACTATCCAATATTTGTTTTTGATAGTGCTAGTTTAGCTGCTAAGCGTGTAGGGAGTGTGTAGTTCTGCCTAAGAGATTAAATAATTTTTAAACCCTTTAATTTTTTTTGCTACAAACACTAGCTATAATAAATCAAAATATATTTCAATAGGTTTAGTTTTATATGGCTTACTCAGAATCAGATACTCGCTCAAAACTAATAGACCCAGCTATAAAGAGTAGTGGCTGGTTAGAATCTAACATAGTAAGAGAGTATTACTTCACTGATGGGCGAAAGCTTATCGGTGGTAAACGGGGTAAAAGGTACTTTGTTGATTACCTTCTTACATATAAAAATACTAACCTAGCCATCGTTGAAGCCAAAGCCGAATCTAAAGACCCACTAGATGGACTACAACAGTCCATAAACTATGCGCAGCGACTGAAAATAGACTTTGTCTATACAACAAACGGACATAAAATCTATGAACACTCTCTCATAGAGGGAAAGGGTAGGTTCATCGGAAACATACCCTTACACCAATGGACAGCTCCCATTAACCAAACTATAACAAGCATAAACAACAAAGGAAAACTAGAACTAAACATACCAAAAAACCTAACTACTTGGATATTTGAAGAGGGTACATTTGTACCCCAAGCCAAGTTAATAAATGGTAAAAGTTACAGTATAATAACAGACCACCTTGGCACACCTTTTGAAGCTTATAGCGAAAATG
>Ga0256844_10000040_pt1 | contig 51487 bp, 52 predicted proteins | sample MusselsmetaG_FD_189100 | JGI IMG/M metagenome (GOLD analysis project Ga0256844, IMG submission 189100) | Mussel associated microbial communities from hydrothermal vent at the East Pacific Rise, Pacific Ocean - Mussels | ecosystem: Host-associated > Mollusca > Shell > Unclassified ... | reverse complement strand
CCGATGAAAAAGCTACTAAAAATACACAATGGATTTAGTAAAAGTTTGAAGTTAAAGATTGTGGATGATTATTTAGTGAGTTATAAGAAAAAGTGATTACTTAGGAGCCCAAATTTTTCATTAAGCCGTATTTAATTAAAATACTAATCAAAAATGATTTGTAAATATTGACATTACAAATCAGAATAGGGTAAAATAGTCATAAAAATTAAAAGAGCATGATATGAATAGTGTTAAAAGATGGTTATGGGAACAAGATGAGTATCCAAATTTTACATTTAACAGTAAGATAATAAATTCGTTGGTTCAAAAAGCCACTCTTGAGCAAGGCTACTTAACTGCTTTTACTAGTATTTTAAATAATGAAGATTTGAAAAACAGGCAATTAGATATATTAACAAATGAAGCAATTAGTACATCAGCGATAGAAGGGGAGTATCTCAATAGAGATAGTGTAAGAGCTTCTATAAGAAAAAAGCTTGGTTTATTTAATCTTAATGAATTAAAAACAGATCCAAAGACGGATTATTTAATTGATGTGTTGGTGGATGCAAATACTAACTATAATCAAGAATTAAATACTCAGAGAATATTTGGATGGCACAATGCACTCTTCCCTACAGGGTATAGTGGCTTTGTAAAAATAAATGTGGCACAGTTTAGAGGAGATGAACCAATGGAGGTTGTCTCTGGTGGTATAGGTCAAGAAAGAGTGCATTATCTTGCCCCTCATAGAAATATATTAGAAAATGAGGTTCAGAGCTTTCTTGAATGGTTTAATAGTGAAGAAGATACATTAATTAAAGCAGCTATAGCACATCTGTGGTTTGTTGTAATACACCCACTTGATGATGGTAATGGAAGAATATCAAGAGCTATAGCGGACTTAGTATTATCAAAAATTGAGCAATCAAAAATTTCAAAATTATACTCAATGTCTTCAGCTATCAATAAAAATAAAAAAAGCTATTATGAGATTTTAGATCTAACAACAGGGTTTAAGCGTAGAGTAGATTCACCATTAGATATTACTGCCTGGATACAATGGTTTTTAAAAACATTATTAATAGCTTTAGATGATGCAAGAAAAAGTTTAGACTATATACTTGAAAAAACAGCATTTTGGGATTTACATAGAGATGATGCATTAAACTCAAGACAAGTGAAAGTATTAAATAAAATACTCGATAAGGGAATTGAAAATTACGAAGGTGGACTCAATAATAGAAAATATATTGCTATAGCAAAGACAAGTTCTGCTACTGCCACAAGAGATTTAAAAGATTTACTTGATAAGGGATGTATTAAGCAAAAAGAAGGAACTACAGGAAAAAGTACTAGCTATAGTGTTAAAATTAAATGATATTATAGTTGTTCAGGGTAGATATAGGGTACGCATGTCGAAAAATAAGTTTTCTTAAATTGTTTATAAAGCCCTTAATTAAAGAGCTTTGAGTAATAATTTATCATATAGAAAACACGGCAAGACACCGTACTTTTAGAATTTTAGTTTAAAACTTTGTTGATAACTGGAGCGATAAATGACATAGGAGAATCATCTTCTAGTGTCTTTCTTAACTCTTCTGCCGTTGTGATAGTTTTTATATCACTAATCTCTTTGTTTAAAATATAAACAACTACAATTTTTTCAGTATTCATATCTTTTCTGTAAGGAGCAGCTATAGATTTGTCATCAAGAAGAAGAACTGTATGTTTAAAGTCTTTAAGTCCTGGCATAATAAACATACTTCTAATTATTGAAGGTGCAGCACTAACATCAGCAACAAACTGTGCATGATGATCTTCTAGATATGTTGGTGATTTTGTATCAAGAAAGTCATTACATATATGCGCGCTATCTTTTGAAAAAGCGAAGATGAGTTTATAAGTATCTGCGTTTAAAGAGTGAGATTTCTCAAACTGGTCATTTAATTTTAAATCAGCAATACTTTTACCTACTACTAACTTTGGTTCTACGTTTTCATCTATCGCTTGTGAACTACATCCTATAAATAAAAAAGTAGCTAAGAGTCCTAATAATATTTTTGTCATATTCTCTCCAATGAGTTTAATTTATGAAATAATACATAAGTAAAGTTAAGATATAAACTTTAAAGAAATTATTGTAAAATTTTACAAATTATTTTAAGGAAGTGCGAAATGGCATGGGCAACAGCAAGACATATATTAGTAGATAGTGAAGAGAAGTGTAATGAGGTAAAAGCAGAGATAGAAAATGGACTGAGTTTTGAGGATGCTGCTAAGGCAAATTCATCTTGTCCTTCATCTGCTCAAGGTGGAGATTTAGGTAAGTTTGGACCAGGACAGATGGTTCCAGAGTTTGATAAAGCAATATTTAGTGGAGATGTTGGTGTTCTTTATGGACCGATACAAACTCAATTTGGATATCACCTAATAGACATCACTGGTAGAGGTTAATCTCTTAAAATGGTAAAAGTATCTGCAATCCAGATGAGTATGAGTAATGAAAAAAGCTCAAACATTAACAAAGCTCAACGATTAGTTCGAGAGGCTGCGTTTAATGGTTCTCAGATTATACTTTTACCAGAGCTTTTCACATCTCTTTACTTTTGTAAGGATATGGATGAGAAGTATTTTTCATTAGCAGAGCCTTTAAAGAATAACAAATTAATAAAACAGTTTTCAGATTTAGCACAAGAGTTAAATGTGGTTATATTAGTTAGTTATTTTGAAAAAGTAGAAGAAGGTAGCCTTGGCTATAACTCACTTGTAGTTATAAATGCAGATGGAACTGTTATGGATAACTATCGAAAAACGCATATACCAGATGGTCCAGGTTATGAAGAAAAGTTCTATTTTAAACCAGGAGATAGTGGTTTTAAAGTTTATGAAACATCATATGGAAAAATTGGCGTAGGTATCTGCTGGGATCAATGGTTTTGTGAAACTGCAAGAGCTCTTGCTTTGATGGATGCAGAGATTATTTTTTATCCTACAGCTATTGGAAGTGAGCCTGAGATTCATCTGGACTCAAAAGAGCATTGGCAGAGAGTTCAAATGGGACATGCTGCGACAAATACAGTTCCGGTTGTAGTTGCAAATAGAGTAGGTGAAGAAGTGGGGGAGAGTTGTAGTCTCATTTTTTATGGCTCCTCTTTCATAACTGATTACACAGGTGAGAAAATAGCTGAAGCCTCACGTGAGAATGAAGAGATAATTTATGCTGATTTTGATTTACAAGAGAATAAAAAGCAGAGAGAGTACTGGGGGCTACTTCGTGACAGAAGAGCTAGTTGCTATTCTCAACTGAGCGAAGAATAGTCTCTTCTAACTCTTCTAGTGGAGCGTGAGTAATATTTTCAAACTGAGTTCGATTAAAAGTTTGCTGGCGTTTTGCAAGTTGCCCTGTATGAATTGAGATATTCTCACACATTTCTTCTTTACTGACTTTGTTATCAAGGTACTCTAAAACTTCGACAACACCAATAGAACCCATAGCATGTGGCAGACGTGTGTATTTCTGCTCTAAGTAGCAAATTTCATCTAACAAATCTAACTCTAACATCTTGTTTGTACGCTTTTGAATTCTTTTTCTAAGAATATCTCTATCCACATCAATGTTGAAAATATCTAAATTTTCTATGATTGGCTTTGGAGGATTCTGCTTGAACCACTCAGTTGGAGAGAGCTTAGAGGCTTCATATATCAAAAGGGCTTTTTCTATACGATAACTATCATTTGAAGAGATTTTTTTCATATACTCTTCATCTAGTTTAAATAAAAAATTATAACAACTCTCTAGGTTAGAGAGCCTTTTATTTACAATCTCTTTAACATTATCTGTAATCTCTGGAAGTATAGACAAGCCTTGAATTAATGACTTAAGATAAAAAGATGTGCCACCAACAATGATAAGATTTTTACTATCTTTTTGACACTCTTTTATAACTTCTTTATAAAGATTTATAAAAATATCAACACTAAAGTGCTCATCGGGATTTAAAACATTTATACCAAAGTGTTTGACTGCGTTTAACTCTTTATGTGAGGGTTTTGCGGCGACGATATCTATTTCTTTATAGATACTTAGAGAGTCTATTGAAAGAATATATGCATCAATTTTTAAAGCAATTTTTATGGCTAAATCACTCTTTCCTGATGCAGTTGGACCTATGATAGCTAGTTGTTTTATATCTTTTTTCATTGTGAAATTATATCATTTTAAATCACTTTTAGATAGAATAGGCATAATTAAAAAAAGAGGGCTAAAGCTTGGAAAGAATTATTCAAAAAGCGAAAGATTTTAACGAATTAGTAATGTTTGAGCACTCTATTTTCTCACTACCTTTCATCTTTATTGCAATGATTGTAGCTGCTGATGGCTGGTTTGGTTTTTGGTTGCTTCTGATGGGTGTTGGTGCAGCACTAAGTGCGAGAAACTTTGCAATGGGTGTTAACAGATATGCTGATCGTGATGTTGATGCGGCAAATCCTCGAACAGCTGGACGACCAAATGTCGATGGTAGACTTGATAGCTCAAGTATTATGATTTTTATCATTGTGAATGCGATTGTTTTTATAGTCGTTGCATATATGATAAATTCTCTTGCATTTTGGCTCAGTTTTCCTATTCTTTTTATTTTAGCCTCTTATTCATATTTTAAAAGATTTTCATCTATGGCTCACATAGTCTTAGGTATCTCTCTCGGCCTTGCTCCTATTGCTGGTGTTGTAGCAGTTCAAGCAAGCATTCCTCTCTGGTCAGTTCTGCTTAGTCTAGGTGTTATCTTTTGGGTTGCAGGTTTTGATCTGCTTTACTCACTCCAAGATATAGATTTTGACAAAGAGAATAACCTGCACTCTATTCCATCAATATATGGGGCTCAAGCCACACTCTTTATATCAGCACTTTTTCATATGATGAGTGTAACTTTTTGGATGTTGTTTGTTTGGGGTGCAGGGCTTGGTTTTTTCGCTTTTATAGCTGTGATTGGTTCAGGTTTTGTCTTAGCGTATGAGCAAAAACTTGTGCGCAAGGATTTTACTCAGATTGACCGTGTATTTTTTACAGTAAACGGTTATCTTGGTGTTGCATTTTTCTTTTTGATTATTTTAGACAGGGTTGTTTCATGAGTCCTCGTTTAGTTCCCGCTCCGATAAGCTTGGTCTTTAGTGAGATTTCAAATAATAGAGAAGCTTATGAGAGAGAGTATCATCAACTCAGCGAATCAGATGATAATCCTATAAATAAGTGGCTAAAGTTAGCAAAAGCGAGAGGGGATACAGCTGAAACAGATCCTGTTTTACTAAATCTTGTTGTTGAACTGCATAATAAGTTAGATGCACTAGAGAGATTCTTAAAAGATGAACAACCAGTGCGCGTATCACTTATACATGAGGCAGATATAGACGCTATAGGATTTGAGCACTTTAGTATTAAAGAAGCGATGTTAGAAGAGGGTAAAGAGTATTATGGACGAGTAGAGATGCCTGTTCATCCAAAGCGTGATGTAGGTATATTTTTTAAAGCTGAGAGTAAAAATTTGGCAAATATCATAAAAATACATGAGAGAGACGAAAATGAGTGGGGTTCTTATCTGACCGCACGTGAACGTGTCTTAATCCGTGAAGCAAGAGAGAATAAAAAGTGAATTTAGAACAATTTAGCATAGAGTATGTAGTAGCCCTTATGGCGGGAATAATTCTGTATCTTTTATATTATGTTTTTTCTAAAGATGCAGATTATTCAAAAAATATACGTTCAGTTGCTACTGTAGTTGAAGAGTTAAATAGAGAGCTATTTTACCTGAATAAAAAACTCTCTGAAACGCAACAAAGTATTGAAGACAACTCTCAGAGAATGACTGATGAAGTTATTTATCAAGAGATAGAACGCAGTGTTTATGACATGGTTCAGCCTCTTTCTCATGGATTAAAACAACTACAGCAAAATATAAGTGCCATAGAAGTAGAGATTGACTCTCGCGTTTCAAGCCTAGAGAGTGGAGTGAAGCAGATATCTATACCTGCATCTATTCACGGTAATGATGATACAAAAATTATCTCATTGTTTAAGCAGGGGGTATCACTTGATACCATCTCTAAAGAGCTTCATATCTCTAAGCCAGAAGTTGAATTTGTTTTAAAAATCAACAAAATTAAATAGATAAATATTAATGTACTCTGCAGATAGAAAACTTTTTACACTCGTGTCGATTCTTATCGGTATCAGTATTATTTTAACTTACTCTCTGTCTGTTTATACAACACTGCTTTTTGGAGTAGATGAGTTCCATTTTGCTATCAGACAGACTGCTTTTGGACTTTTAAGCATATCTATCATGTGGGGGTTGTCTTTGATGAATCCTGATATATGGCTAAGTAGAGTAGGGTTCACTCTCTTTTTTGGCTCACTTATTCTTATGATTGCTATGCCATTTCTGCCTGAAACTATTGTGTCAGCAGTAGGTGGAGCAAAGAGATGGATTAAATTTTTTGGTTTCTCACTTGCTCCTGTTGAGTTTTTTAAAGTTGGATTTGTTTACTTTTTAGCATGGAGTTTTTCAAGAAAACTTGGTCATCACGATGGCATGGGTTTAACAAAAGAGTTTCAGCGTTTCATTCCTTATGCTATTTTTTTTATAGGGGCTATGTTTATTATTGCATTTTTACAAAAAGATTTAGGACAGGTAGTAGTTCTTGGTTTAACACTTCTTTTTATGCTTATATTTGCAGGAAGTAGTTTTAGATTTTTCTTGAGCATATTATCTACAATTTTTATTTCTGTGATTATTTTTATCGTTATAGAAGATCATAGAATCATACGTATTAAATCTTGGTGGGCACTAGCTCAAAATAGTGTTTTAGAGATATTTCCAGATTCAATTGCTGAAAAATTAAGGGTTCCAACAGAGATTGAACCATATCAAATAGGGCATTCTCTAAATGCGATCCATAATGGTGGATTATTGGGAACCGGACTTGGAAATGGAACATTTAAATTAGGCTTTTTATCTGAGGTACATACCGATTTTGTTTTAGCTGGTTTAGCTGAAGAGTTTGGATTTTTTGGAGTTTTATTTGTGGTTGTTACCTTTATGTGGATGTTGCAACGTATTTTTAAAGTAGCAAATCGTTCACGGGAGGTGACAATATATCTTTTTAGTATCGGTATAGGACTTATTCTTGCGTTTTCATTTATGGTAAATGCTTATGGGATTAGTGGTATCACTCCCATCAAAGGTATTTCAGTTCCATTTTTAAGTTATGGTGGCTCGGCAATGCTTGGTGCTGCATTTGGTGTTGGAATGGTACTAATGGCATCTAAAAAAGTGAAGATGGATTAATTATGCAGGAATTAAAATGAAAATTTGTATTACTGGTGGTGGAACTGGCGGACATCTTATGATAGCTCAGGCTTTAGTTGAAGCTGCAGTAGTTGAAGGGCATGAAGCGATATTTATAGGCTCAACCCATGGACAAGATAGAAAATATTTTGAAAAATACAGTTCATTTTCACATGTATATTTTTTAGAGACTACGGGTGTTGTCAATCAAAAAGGCTTAGGTAAACTCAAAGCACTCTATAAGATTTTCAAAGCATTTTTAACTTCAAGAAAACTACTGAAAAAACACCGTATTCAAGCGACATACAGTGTAGGTGGTTTCTCAGCTGCTCCTGCATCTTTTGCTACTCTAAGTAGGTTTATTCCACTGTTTATTCATGAACAAAACGCAGTAGAGGGAAGACTAAACTCTCTGCTAAAACCTTATGCTACAAGATTTATATCTGCATATGATAAAAACTCACCAATTGCTGGCTATCCTGTAAAAGATGTTTTTTATAAAAACGCAAGAGTAAGAGAAGATTTAAAAACTATTATTTTCCTTGGTGGTTCTCACGGGGCAAAAGCTATAAATGATTTGGCCCTTTCAGTTGCTCATAAACTTCAAAAATTAAATATTAAAATTATTCATCAAGCTGGTGAAGCTGACTTTGATAGAGTTAAAAAAGAGTATGAAGAGATGGATCTTGAAGTTGAACTGTATAGTTTTACTTCTGAGTTAGCTTCACTTATTACTGCTTCAGATTTGGCTATCTCACGTGCTGGTGCTTCAACTCTTTGGGAACTAACTGCAAATGGAGTTCCGGCTCTTTATGTTCCATATCCTCACGCAGCAGGAGATCATCAGTTTCATAATGCTCAGTTTATAGTTGAAAATGAGTTAGGTTGGTGTGAACGTGAGGGTGAGGGACTAAGAAGTAAGTTAATTTCAATTTTAAAAGAAGATATGACACTAAAAAGTAAAGCTCTTTTAGAGTATGCAACAAAAGACGTTGCGAAGAAAATGATTAAAGACGTGGAGAATAGTATTAAATGATTAGAGAATTAGCGCAAGTTTTAGTTGATATGATTTTTGAGTGGGGCTACGCAGGTATATTTATTATGATGGCTATTGAGAGTTCGTTCATACCTTTTCCTAGTGAGATAGTTCTTATTCCTGCAGGATATTTGGCTTCAAAGGGAGATATGAATCTAGGAATGATTATGAGTGCTGCTTTGGGTGGCTCTATGGTAGGTGCTTTTATAAACTATTATCTCGCACTTACTCTTGGCAGAAAACTACTTATTAAATATGGTAAATATTTTTTTATAAAAGAGAATGCATTATCAAAAATGGATATCTACTTTTCTAAACATGGGCATATATCTACATTTACAGGAAGATTAATTCCTGGGATTCGTCAACTTATCTCTATTCCAGCGGGACTTTCTCGTATGAATTTAGTCGAATTTTCAATCTACACAGCACTCGGAGCTGGTATATGGGCTCTGATTTTAACTCTTTTAGGTTACTTTATCGGTGCAAATCAAGAGCTCATAGACATATACTTAAAGCAGATCACTATAGGTGTAGTTGCTACACTCGCAGTAATAGGTTTTATATATTACAGATATCAAAAAAGAAAATAAAAAGTTAAAGGAAATAGAAAATGATAAAGATTGATGATAAAGCACCAGAATTTTGTCTGCCAAACCAAGATGATGTAGAGATGTGCATGCGTGATTTAAAAGGAAAGTGGATAGTTTTGTACTTTTACCCAAGAGATAATACTCCAGGATGTACAACAGAAGCTTGTGAGTTTACAGCAGCGGCACCTGACTTTTCAGAGCTTGATGCAATTATTTTAGGTGTAAGTGCAGACACTACAAAAAAACATCGTAGTTTTATAGAGAAAAAAGAGTTAGGTATTACACTTTTAAGTGATGAAGATACTTCGATGATGCAAGAGTATGGTGTTTGGCAGTTAAAGAAAAACTACGGTAAAGAGTATATGGGAATAGTTAGAACTACACTGATTATAAATCCTGATGGTATTGTAAAAGGTCTATTTGAAAAGGTTAGAGTGAAAGAGCATGTTGCGAAAGTAAAGCTAGAGTTAGAGAGATTACAATCTCTCTAGTCTCTCTAATATTTGTAACGTAAGTAGAAACGAATGTCTTGAGCTTTGTCAACAACTCTACTTTGCATACCACCCATATTCCCTGATATTTCAGTTGGTGTTCCAGAAGTATTTCCAAAGAAACCATTACTTCCAGAGTATTTATAATCTATATATGTATAACGAATTTGCATAGATAAAATATCTTCAACTAGATACTCAGTAAAGTAAGCCTCATAAGCATCACCACGAGCTGCAAGTTTTGAACCTATATTTGTATCTTCACCATAAGTCATACTTCTCCAGTACTGTGAACCTTGGTTCCACTCAAGTCCCCATCTTCCATCTTCAGTGATTAGTGATGGCACCTGCAGACCTACCCAAACAGAGTAACCAGTTTCAGCATCTGCTGAACCAAGCATACCAACATCAGTTCTTTGATAAGCACCAGCAGCATTGTATACGTCATATCCACTATTTGGATCTGTTATACTCATCGCACCACTTACAAAGAAAATAGTGTCATCTAAAAAGTCACTCCAATCATTACCTATACCATCAATTTTGATATTTGCTGTAACTGAATGTAATCCACCAACAGTATTAAATCTTCCTGTAGGATTCATTGCATTATCATATTCACTATCAATTAAATTATTAGCATAATAATATTGTGTAGATAATGAGTAGTGACCATTGTTATAAGGAACAAAGATTAAACCTATTAAATCTATATCCGGATTCGTACTATCATCTGTTGCATAAGGTGTTCCTGTTTGAGCAAACATTGGTTGTGCATTACTCATACCACGACCAGCACATAATTTTACATACATACCATCAGCACCAATTAATTTCTCTAAGCCAAATTTAGCACTTAAACCATCGAACTCAACATTAATAGTGTGACCCATTGGAGAAGCTTCTGGATCATCATCTCTTAGATTAACTAAGTGACCATTTGTTGATGGACGACGACCAACACTAAATGTCCATGGTATACCAGCACCTAAAAATTCAGAGTCTTTATATAGAAAGTATGCAGAACGAAGTCTTAATGTGTCGTCATATGCATTTTCATTAGCAATCCAATCAAATGATTCTAGTCCACCTGCTTGTGGAGAAACTCCAGAACGTTGACCAAAAGCTTTATTATAAGCTAATTGCCCTTTAAAGCTAAGGTTTTTAGTTGCTGACCATGACATATTCATCCAAAATCTGTTAGTCATGAAAGCATCATTTTTAGCTTTCGTTCCATCTGCCATTTCATAGTTTAGGTTCTCAACAGCAAATCTATAATCAACACCAAATTTTAGTTTATTACCATTTGTAGCTTTATTTAAGTCAGTGATAGTTTCATGGATGTCTCTGATTTCCTCTTGGACATCCATCTCTTCATCTTCCTCATCATCTTCTTCCTCATTATCGTCGTCGTCTTCATCAGAATCAGTGTCTTTAGACTCTTCATCATCTTCAGTTACACCAGACTCTTCATCATCTGCAGCTACATCAGACTCTTCTTCGTCCTCATCACCTGTAGATTTTTCAGCTTTAAGAGTCGTAATTTCTTGCTTCATTTTATTCATCTCAAGCTCCATAGCTTGGATACGATCATACATAGATTCCGCATTTAAGTTAGTACCTAAAAGCGCAGCAGCTGCCAATGAAAGTAGTAGAGGCTTATTCATGTTTTTCCCTTATTTATAAAAAAGATATTATTACAAAGATAACACTTTTTTATGTAATTTATGTGATACTATACATCATGTTTTTTTAAATATGGCTTTAGTTACATAATAAATAGTTATAAATTACTCCTTTGTTTCATTTCATTCAATATATACATGTATAGAGGGGAAAAGCTTTCTTTAAATAATTTTTGAGTATAATTCGCGGATTTTTCTTCTTTAAACTTAATGAAGAGAACATTAAACAGATTATGTCAAAAGTTGGTGCAACCCTTTTTTTAGAGGAAAATTGTTCGACATTTTCAAAGTCAACTGACAAAACAAGGGAACTGCTTTTTGTGCAAGCAAAAATGTTTCTTTAGAAAACTCTGGCTTGAAAATATAGCCTTTAAGGATTACCTATGGTAACTATGAAAGACCTTTTAGAATGTGGTGTACACTTCGGACACCAAACTCGTCGTTGGAACCCGAAAATGAAAAAATATATATTCGGTGTTCGTAAAAATATCTATATTATTGATTTACAAAAAACTCTTCGTTATTTCCGTAACACTTATACAATCGTTATGGATGCAGCAGCTGAAGGTAAAGTAATTCTTTTCGTTGGTACTAAGAAACAAGCTCGTAACTCTGTAAAACAAGCAGCTATCGATTGTAACATGCCTTACGTAGATAACAGATGGTTAGGTGGTATGCTTACTAACTTTCCAACTATTCAAAAATCAATCCGTAAACTTGATATTATTACTGAGATGCAAGAGAATGGTCAAATTGATCTTTTAACTAAAAAAGAAGCTTTAATGCTTTTAAGAAAAAAAGTTAAACTAGAAGCATATTTCGGTGGTATCCGTAACATGAAGAAACTTCCAGATATGTTATTTGTAGTTGACGCTGTTAAAGAGCACATCGCAGTTTTAGAAGCTAGATGTCTTAAAATTCCAGTTGTAGCTCCACTTGATACTAACTGTGATCCAGATTTAATTGATTACCCAATTCCAGGTAATGATGATGCAATTCGTTCAATTCAACTTTTCTGTCGTGAAATGACTGCTGCAATCAACGAAGGTAAAGCTCTTAGAGATGCACCTGCCCAAGAAGAACAAGCTGAGGAAGAAGTGGCAACTGAAGAAGTAGCAACTGAAGAAGCTCCAGCTAAAACTGAGGAAGCATAATCATGGCAGCAGTTACAGCAGCAATGGTAAAAGAGCTTCGCTCTGCTACTGATGCTCCTATGATGGATTGTAAAAAAGTTCTTGTTGAAGCTGATGGAGACATTACTAAAGCAACTGAACTTTTAAAAGAACGTGGTATCGCTAAAGCAGCTAAAAAAGCTGATAGAGTTGCTGCTGAAGGTCTTGCTGGAATCGTTATCGCTGATGATTTCTCTAAGGCTACAGTTATTGAGATTAACTCAGAAACTGACTTTGTTGCACAAAATGAAGGTTTCCAAAACCTTGTAAAAGATGCTGCACAAGATATCTATACTAATCAACCAGCTGATGTTGCTGCATTTAATGCATCTGCATTTGGTGAAACTTTTCAAGCAGAAGTTATCAAAATTGGTGAAAAAATTGAACTACGTCGTTTTGCAACATTAAACGCTGATTCAACAACTGCACTAAATGGTTACATTCACTCAAACACTCGTATAGCTGTTATCGTAACTGCTAAATGTGACAGTGAGAAAACTGCTGAGGGTATGAGACCAATTCTTAAGCAAGTTGCAATGCATGCATCTGCAATGAAACCATCAACTCTTTCTTATAAAGATTTCGATGCTGCTTATGTAGCAAGTGAAACTGTTGGAAGAATTGAAGTTATTAAAAAAGAGAACGAAGAGTTAGTTCGTCTTAAAAAACCACTTAAAAATGTACCTCAGTATATTTCAATGAGTCAACTTACTGATGAAGTTTTAGCTACTGCTGAAGCTGAGATTAAAGCTAAGTTAAAAGAGCAAGGTAAACCAGAAAAAATTTGGGATAAAATTGTTCCTGGTTCAATAGCTCGTTTTATCTCTGATAACACGACTTTAGACAAAGAACAAGCTCTTCTTGATCAAGACTTTGTAATTGATGATAAATTAACAGTTGCACAAGCTATTGAGAAAGCTGCTAAAGAACTTGGTGGTACTGCTGAGATTACTGAATTTGTTCGCCTTGAAGTTGGTGAAGGAATTGAGAAAAAAGAAGATGATTTTGCTGCGGAAGTTGCTGCCCAAATGGGTTAAGTCTCAGACTTAACATTTTCTTTTTTATTAAAAGGCTGGGACTTAGGTCTTAGCCTTTTTTTTTGCTAAGATTTTATCTACATTCGCTATAATCTTTTTATGAACTTACTATCTGCACAAAATTTATCACATACTTTTGAATATGAACTTTTTAATGATGTCTCCTTAGAGCTTAATGCAAAAGAGTCTATCGCTATTATTGGTGCAAGTGGTAGTGGAAAATCAACACTTTTACATATACTTTCAACTCTTTTAAAACCAGACTCCGGAACTGTTTGTATTTTAGGTGATGATATCTCAACTCTTAAAAAAGCAAAGTTGGCTAAATTAAAAAGAGACTCACTTGGTCTGATTTTCCAGTCTCATTATCTCTTTAAAGGTTTTAGCGCTTATGAAAATCTCGAAGTTGCTGCGCTGCTCTCAGAAGAGCCAATTGAAGACAAACTTTTAGAGAGACTAAAAATACTAGAGCCTATAAATCAAAAGGTAACTGAGCTCTCAGGTGGTCAACAACAGCGTGTATCAATTGCGAGAGTTTTAACAAAAAAACCTCAAATGATTTTTGCGGATGAGCCAACAGGAAACTTAGATAAGCAGACAGCACATGAAGTTATGGAACTGTTTTTTGAGTATTTAGAGTCAGAAAACGCAGGTATGATACTAGTAACTCATGATGAAGAATTAGCTTATATGTGTCAGAGTGTATATAGACTTGAAGATAAAGAGCTGGTACAAGTAAAATGACATCTCTCGCCAAAGGCGTAGCTTGTACCAGAAGTCATTTAGTGATTTCTGGGCATCGCTCTTTAGAGCAGAAGTGATTTAGAAAATGGGCTGGGTAGAACTTTTTAACGAAACTAATGTTGTCGCTTTTGTTCTTTTATTCTTTCGTTTTGGAGCACTCTTTATTGCTGTTCCTATTTTTTCACATCAAAATATCCCTATGACTATTAAAGCTGCAATGGCTTTCTTTTTTACTATCGTTTTTTATGCTTCAATGCCTCCCTTAGCTTTGAGTATAGATGTTCCCACAATCGCACTTGCAATACTAAGTGAGCTGTTTTTCGGGCTTGCTATAGGTATAGTTTTGCTACTTGCTTACAATGTAATTACCTTCGCAGGTGGGCAGATATCTTTTATGATGGGTTTTTCTATGGCTAGTGCGATTGATCCCCAAACTGGTGTTTCAATGCCTATTATCTCTCAGTTTTTATCTCTAATGGGTTTGATGATTTTACTTGCAATGGATCTGCATCACTGGATGTTGCTCTTTATAGATGCTTCACTTAAAACTATTCCTTTAGGTGGATTTTTAATGACAGAGGATCTTTTTAACTACATAATTCATGCTACTTCAAATATGTTTTTAGTCGGTTTTATGATTGCGTTTCCTATTATTGCACTCTCATGGTTAGCAGATGTGATTTTTGGAATGTTGATGAAGACAATGCCTCAGTTTAACCTTTTAGTTATCGGTTTTCCTATCAAAATTATGGTTGCTTTTGGCGTATTGATTGCAACATTTACTGCAACCATGTTGATACTTAAAGGTCAGATGCAAGAGGCCTTTAACATGTTAGAGATGTTTTTTAGTTTTTTTTGATACAATAATGATGATTTAAATATCACAAACAATTAATCAAGCAAGGAATATAAGTGAAAATATTACTTTTAAATGATAATCCAGTTGTAAATAAATTAGTTACACTAAGTGCTCAAAAAACTTCCGATGAACTAGATGTAGTAGACTCAATTGATAGCCTGCAATCTGGTAAATATGATCTTTTAGTGGTTGATGACACTATGTATAACGATGATATGTTCAATGAGATTAAAAGTAAGATAATGTTTTCTTCATCTCTTTATATCTGCTCAAGAGATGCTGTTGAAGTTAAAGCCTTCTCAGCAACTCTTAAAAAGCCATTTTTACCGACGGATTTAGTTGAACTATTTTTAATGTTTGCTAAACAAGCTGATAGTGCTGATATAAAAGAAGAGAATATACCTGAAGATGTTGATGAATTTGAAGAGTTTCATATTGAAGAAGCTGATGAAGAGGTAGTTCTTGATGATGAGTTGGCAGAACTAAACGATGAATTATCACTTAAAGATGACGAGCTAATGTTAGAGGATGATGATCTTAATCTTGATGATGAATTATTGCTTAAAGATGATGAACTAGAAGATTTAGATGAAGAACTTTTAATAAGTGATGAAGATATAGAAGATGGTGAGTCTGTTTTAGATGATGAAGAGGCTCAAAAAGTAAAAGATTTACTTGATGAAACAAGTGATAATGAAGACTTAGAAAAGATAGCTGAATATGACCCTCAATTTGCAGCAGATGAACTTGGATTACCTGTTGAAGAAATTGAAGAGTTTATACAGGACTTTATTAACCAAGCTTATGAGTTTAAAGATGAACTGTATAGTTCTTTAGAGAGAGGCGATTCAGATAATATACATATACTTTCTCACAAGATAAAAGGTGTGGCTGCAAACTTAAGAATGCAAGAGGTACTTGATGCTATCTCTGTTGTAAATACATCTTCTGATAACGTTGAAGTTGAGGCTAGTCTTGATGATTTTTATAAAGTTGTTGATAAATTATCTGGAGTAAATACGAGTAGTTCAAGTGAAGAGCAAGAAGTTGTAGACCTTGATAAATTCGAAGAGTTCAGTAGTGAAGAGTTAGAGCTTGATGAAGAACTATTATTGGAAGAAGATGATTTAGAACTTGATGCACAAGAAGAGACAGAAGAGTTATCTTTAGAGGAAGAAGTTGCAGATCTCGACGAATTCGAAGAGTTGGGAGATGAAGAGTTAGAACCTGAAGAAGAACTATCTTTAGAAGAAGATGATTTAGAACTTGAAGAAGAAGTGGAACTGGAACTTGAAGAAGAACTAGAACCTAAAGTAGAATTAGAACTTGAAGAAGAAGTGGAATTTGATGAAGAACCTGAAGAAGAGACAGAAGAGTTCAGCAACGAAGAGTTAGAACCTGAAGAAGAAGTGGAATTTGATGAAGAACCTGAAGAAGAGACAGAAGAGTTCAGCAACGAAGAGTTAGAACCTGAAGAAGAACTGATTATTGAAGAGGAAGAAGCAGAGTCTGAAGAAGAGCCAGATTTAGAGACACAGATAGAAAACGCAGTTGAAGAGTTAAGTGATGAAGATTTAGAGAGTGAACTTGATGAAGAGACACTACTTGAAATTGCAACAAATGAAATAGATTCTGTAGATGCGTTTGACTCACTAACGTCAAATGATTTAAAACTTGCTATTGGTGAAGAAGTAAACTCACAAGAGCTAGGGCTTAGCAGCGATGACACAGACCTGGATAAACTCGAAGAGTTAAATCAAGAAGTTACAATTTCACAAGAACGAGACGTAGAAGCAAACACCGTCGAAGCACTTGAAAACTTGTTAGTAACTCTTAAAGATAAAAACGTACTAGCTTCAATGAAAGGTATGAAAATCAATATAAACATAACGATAGGTGATGAGTAGTGATTGAGCATAATGGTGTAGTTTTAGTTTTATCTGGTCCTAGTGGTGCTGGTAAAAGTTCTTTAATAAATAAAATATCTGATGATATAGGGGACTTTTATTTCTCAATTTCAACAACAACTCGTGCTATGCGAGATGGTGAAGAAGAGGGTATTCATTATCATTTTGTAAGTGAAGAAGAGTTTGCTAAAGATATAGAAGAGGACCATTTTTTAGAACATGCAGTTGTACATGGAAACTATTATGGAACATCATTAAAGCCTGTTAAAAAGGCATTACGTGAAGGAAAATTAGTTATCTTTGATATTGATGTACAAGGTAATACCGCAGTAAATGATAGATTAGGGGATATCACTACATCAGTATTTATAACACCCCCAAGTCTCTCAGAGTTAAAAAAACGTTTAGTAAATCGTTCAACAGATACAGATGAGGTTATTGATGGACGTATCAAGATGGCAAAAAGAGAGATACAAAGAATTACAGAGTATAATTATATTGTAGTTAATGATGATTTGGATTTAGCAGCTAATGTTTTGAGACAAATTGCAATTACTGCAAGGTTGAAAATACCACATAATAAGATAAATGATTTTGTGCAGAAATGGGAAGATATATAAAATAGTATCAGATAAATTTATTTGATAAGAGTAGTTACAGCAAATTGTAGATATACTCTCGAATTAAAATTGATTTATAACCTTTTTATTCTCAAAAAACTTGTTTTTTGTAGCTTTAGGGGGTTGTAGAGACTCAGAGTCTCTACTATCAAATGGGCTTTGCTCATTTGATGTATAATTAATAAAAACAAAAGTAAGGATATATAATATGGGAATGCCTGGTGGAACAGAGTTATTAATCGTTTTAGCAATCGTAGTTTTATTATTTGGAGCTAAAAAAATACCTGAATTAGCAAAAGGTTTTGGTAAAGGTATCAAAAACTTTAAAGAAGAGATGAAAGAAGTAGATAACGAAGTTGCATCTACTGATGAGCCAAAAAAAGTTGAAACAAACGAAGAAGTAGCATCTGCTAAAACAACAGAAACTGCAGAAACTACTAAACAAGCATAACATTTGAAACAACGAGTATCTGCGTTATTACGCGAAAAACTAGGTCGTGAAGTTGTTTTAGAAAAACCTCGTGACCGCTCTTTTGGTCACTTTGCCACTCCAATTGCCTTTTCATTAGCAAAAGAACTTAGAAAATCACCAATGGTTATAGCGGAAGAACTTGCTTCTTCATTTGATGAGAGTGAAGAATTTTCTAGTGTTGAATCTGTAAAAGGTTATCTTAACTTCCGTTTGAGTGAAAACTTTTTAAGTGAGTATGGAACTTGGGCACTAGATAACCCAGTAGAGTTTGCAAAGGGCGAAAAAAATGAGAAAATCCTTTTAGAATTTGTAAGTGCAAATCCTACTGGACCTCTTCATATTGGTCATGCACGTGGAGCTGTTTATGGTGATACACTACTGCGTTTAGGTAGACATTTAGGTTATAACATTACAGCAGAGTATTATGTAAATGATGCTGGAAATCAGATTGACCTGCTTGGTCTTTCTATTCAGCTTGAAGGTCGTGCATCTGTTTTATGTGAAGATGTTAAGTATCCTGAATCTTACTATCGTGGTGAGTATATTACTGGTTTAGTTGAGGGTGCAGTTGCTAAGTTTGGTAACGAGATTTTAAGCGATGAGTCTCGTCAAAAAGAGCTTGCACTTTGGGCTAAAGATGGTGTTATGGAAATTGTAGTTCAATCTCTAGCAGACACTAATATTCATTTTGATACTTTTGTAAATGAGTCCTCTCTTTATAGTGAGTGGGACAGAGTTATGAAAAAAATGGGCTCAGGCGTTTATGAAAAAGATGGCAAAATCTGGATTGCTTCAGAGTCTAAGGGTGATGAGAAAGATAGAGTAGTTGTACGTGAGGATAAACGTCCAACTTATCTAGCTGGAGATATTGTTTACCATAATCAAAAATTTGAGCGTGGGTATGATCACTATATCAATATCTGGGGAGCTGACCATCATGGTTACATTCCAAGAGTAAACGCAGCGGTTGAATTTTTAGGTTACGATTCAAATAAACTTGAAACACTACTTTCTCAAATGGTTTCTCTTTTAAAAGATGGTGAGCCATATAAAATGAGTAAGCGTGCCGGTAACGTTATTCTTATGAGTGATATAGTTCAAGAGATAGGAAGTGATGCACTGAGATTTATCTTTGCTTCTAAAAAGTCTGACACTGCCTTAGAGTTTGACTTAGCTGAGTTTAAAAAGCAGGATAGCTCAAACCCTATTTTTTATATTCAGTATGCTCACGCAAGAATACAGACCCTTCTAGGTAAGAGTGATATGAGTAGAGAAGACATTATGTCTGCTTCACTCAAAGGTCTTGGCGAAAATGCAGATGCTCTTATGTTTGATGCCCTTTTACTTCCTGAGGTTGTTGAAGATGCATTTAGCTCACGTCAAGTACAAAAACTACCAGATTATCTAAAAGCTTTAGCAGCATCTCTTCATAAGTTTTACTATGATGTTAGAGTTATAGGAACAGAGGATGAGGCTAAGCTTTTAAAACTGTTACTAATTGTAGCGTTATCTATTAAGACAGGTCTTTCGTTAATGGGTATAGAAGCTAAGGATAGAATGAGTAAAGAAGAAGAGGCTTAGAGCCTTTTTCTACTTTTCTACTTCACTCTCTTCTTCTTTTAAAATCTTTTCTACTTCTTCAGAAATCTTTTCTGCTTTTTTAGTAATTAAAAGAGGTATATATCTTCCAGAATGACTTTCAGCCATAAATTCAAACATCATAAAATGTTTTTTCATTATTTTTAGGTGTCCTTTGACTTTATCTGAAACAAATTTACTATCGGCAGTTTGAAGTTCATCATAAGACTTTAATACGTTTTTAAAGATTTCTTTAACTTTTTTAAAATACTCTTCATCTCCAATACTATCCCATGATTTCATTATATATATCTCTGCTAATTCTTGCACATTAAGATTAAGGTTAGTTATCATTACCACATAATGCTCAGCAGGATTTTTCGTATCTTTTGCTAAGTGTTCGGCAAGCTCTTCACAATGCTGTGCAAAGGCATCTATATGATGATGTAAGGTAAGTGTACCCTCTTTAGTAGGTTTTTGTTTTAACTCCTCTTCGATGCTAGACCACTCTTTATGTAGGATTAGCTCTTCTGCACTCACTTTATGTTTCTCAAGGTCTTTGAACTCCTCATTGAGATGTTTTTGAGTCTTTTCTAGGTCTTTTTGTGGGTTACTATATGTTATCCTCATACCTATGAGTGCATAGTCTCTCATAATATGCTCCGAAGAGGTACAAATATCTATAATATTATGTACATCTTTTGTATTTGCATGTACTTCTGCAAATGCAAACAATGGTAGAAGCATACTAAGTAGACCTACCTTTATATTTTTTAATAACTTGAATCTCATATTTATTTCCTTCTATTATTTATGATATTAACTCATTATAGCGAATAAATTCTTGCGTCATGTTGACGCGGATATTACTCCCTCTATTTTAGTAGTTTAGACCTACGCAATAATGGATAGAGTTTTAAAACCCTTTCACTCGAAGATTTTGGAATCTGAATAAGTATAGGATTTTTATTTTTATCTAACCACGAAGCTATCTTTTTGATTTCTTCTAAACTCATAGAGGTACAACCTGCAGTTGGTGCATTTTTTTCTTTTTTTACATGTAAAAATATACAAGAGCCTCTCTTTTTAAGAGCCTTTTTATTATGTGCAACCATGATGCCTAGTTCATATTGATGGTCATTGCGTCTCATGTTCTCAAAACTTTTTTCATTTCCATTTGCTTCTATCACCTGATTATAAAAAGGAGAATTACTGTCATCTATACATATTAGATTTTCTGATGTATAGAGATAGGGCATATTGAAGTTATTCTTTTTGGAGTATCCATAGATAGTACTCAGCTTGAAAACCCCAATAGGAGCTTTTTTATCACCTTCATATTTAAGTGGTTCACTATTTTTTTGATAAAATCTTTTCTCTCCAAGACCCCATCCTAAACCATTTTCTCCAATATTTACCTCTATTGTGCCACATATTGATTCTAAACCCTCATAACATTCAAGTTTAGCTTTGGCTGATTTAAAATCATCACTAACAACTAATATTATTTGTTGTGAGGAATGTAATAAAATTGAAAAACTTATTGTAATTAAGAAACTTTTTATCATAAAGTATGGTACTATTACTATTAAGTGATTTACCTTAATAGATTACATAGTCAATCACTTTTATGAATTAAATTAATTTACGGAAAGAGTTATGGCAATTAAAATTAGAAAAGCAACTACGGCTGATTCGCCTTTTTTAGCACAGATGATATTACAAAGCTCAAGAGCTGGAAAAAAAGATGGTATGTTTGATTTAGTATTTCAGACTAATGATGATTCAATTATACTTCCACGACTAGAGAAACTTACTCAGACCACTGCCAAGAATCATTGTCACTATACAAATTTTTTGATAGCTGAGCTTGATAATAAAAGTGTTGGAACACTCTGTAGTTATGAACCAAGAATCTCTACGCAAGATGTTTTAATAGCTGCGTTTAAAGAGCTAGGATGTCGTGAAGATGTAAGTAACAGCTTAGAAGCATTTTATAGTTGTAATTTTGATTTAAATAAGAGAACCTTGATGTTTGATTATATGGAAGAATTAGAAGGTTTCATAGATGTAGGTGTTTTAAAAGAGTTGATGAGAAAGAGTCTTTTAACAGCAAGACTAAAAGGGTACCGTATTGCTCAGACTATAATTGAGATAGGTTCTTTAGAGAGTGAGCTCTTTTATAAAAAACTTGGCTTTAAAAAAGTTGATCAAAAAGAGTGTGAGCTCTATAGAGAAAAATTCGGTAGAGCAGGTCTTATGCTTATGAGCATAGAGTTCTAGGAAAACAGATATAGAACTCTCACCACTTTCACTCTTACCCTCCCTTCTTGCTATTATATTAGCACTCTATTCCAAAAATGTACTGCTTTCTCTTTTTGGTGGAATTGTATTAGGAATATTTATTATATATGACTTCTCTTTTTTAGTCTCACTCGAAGCACTTTTTTCACTTTTTATCTCTTTGCTTAGTGAAATATGGATATTAAAAACCATAGGTTTTGCTATTTTAGTCGGTAGTGTAATGGCTCTAATTGAAAAAAGTGGAGGGATTGATGGTTTTGTTGAGTATGCTCACACAAGACAAGCCTTAATAAATTCACCGCGTAGTGCACTTTTAGTGAGTTATATTATAGGTTTAGTGATTTTTATTGAGTCCTCTATTACTTCTCTTATTGCAGGGGCAGTAGGTAAGCCATTATGTGATAAAGAGGGAGTTTCACGTGCTAAGTTAGCCTATGTTTGTGACTCAACATCAGCACCTGTTAGTTCACTTATTGTACTAAATGGGTGGGGAGCACTTCTTTTAGGTTTAATATCATCTCAGATTGCCGAGGGTATTATTAGTGGAGACAGTGTTGCAATACTCATAGATTCAATTTTATATAATTTTTACGCGATGAGTGCAGTAGTTTTAACATTTATCTCTATCTGGTTTAATATAGATCTAGGTCCTATGAAAAACTCCAAATCTATACCCTTTAAAGAGAGTGACTCTTTAAGAGAGTATGCAAGTATGTGGCTGATGATTTTACCTATCGTTCTGATGGTTGTATCAGTTTTTGTTTTTCTTTATACAACGGGTGATGGCAATATATTAAAAGGCAGTGGTTCTAGCTCTATCTTTTACACGATGTTAGTCACCTTGGTATTTATGTTTTTTTACTATGTTGGAAGTAAAAATATCTCTACGAAAGTTTACTCTCAAACGGCGTTTAAAGGTGCGAAAAAGCTCTTCCCTATAGCGATGATACTTCTGTTTGCTTTTGGAATAGGTCGTGTTACTACGGATTTGGGTACGGGCTTATACCTTGCCTCACTAGCGAGTGAAAATTTGAGTGTATATTTTTTAGGAGCTGTGATATTTCTACTGAGTTCGCTTATCGCTTTTTCAACAGGAACATCTTGGGGAACGTTTAGTATTATGATTCCTGTGGCTGTACCTATGGCTGTAGCAATGGATGCAAATGTAGCCTTGGCTATAGGTGCAGTGATTAGTGGTGGCGTATTTGGAGACCACTGCTCACCTATTTCAGATACTACTATTATCTCATCATTAGCAACAGATTGTGAAGTTGTAGAGCATGTTAAAACGCAGTTACCATACGCACTTATTAGCGGAATAATAGCTCTTGTTCTTTTTATAGCTTTCTCTTTTACATGATATTGTATTTGAAAATGATGAGGTAACGGCTGTCGGTTCAGAGACTCTTTTAATACAAGCATGAGTAAAGAACCCAGTAAAGATTATGCTAAAAGAGCTAATAATAGGGGTATGGCAGTCTATATATAGAAGAGGACTTAGATGTTTATTAGCTGCCTAATACATGGTTGATGGAGTATCTCATATCATCATCAAGATTCTCCATAGAACTTAACATCCATCTCAGATAACCGGCATCCTCACGTGCTACTTCTTCTAAACTTTTTCCTTTATGTTTTCCAAATCTAAATGTCTTGATAAGAATAGGAGTAGCAGTTAAATCCACCATCTTCTCAACCGGATTTACACCAGGAAACAGGGCAGAAACAGCCTCTTTTAGTTTTGAGAGAAATAGTTTAAGAACAAGAACATCACCGATAGCATCATGTGCTTTTACTACTATTCCAAGAGCTTTTGCTTCTTTATCTTCCTCTTTGTAAAGTTCCATTTTATAACGGAAGTATTGGAGTCTGTGAGCTTCTTCATCTGGAAGAACATGTTTTGCAACTCTAAGTGTGTCTATCACTTTCATCTGAGTATCAAAACCCTCTTTTTCAAGCATACCTAAATCAAATGGAGCGTTATGAATTATTATATAGTTTTCATTGCTGTTTAGCTCTTGAAGCCTTTTATAAGCTGTAGTCTCTTGGCAAGTTGGTTTGCCTTCAAGTAAGTCGGGAGTTATTCCATGCACTTCCATCGCTCCAAAACTTATCTCTGCATCACATGAGCAAAATTCATTGTGAACTTCTATCTCGGGTGCACCTAAAACTATAAAGCCGAGTTGTATAACTTTGTCATTCTCACCCGTACCTGTTGTTTCTGTGTCTAAAATAATATATTTCTTTGCCATTAACCTTCCTATTTTTTACTCTCAAAATGTACTTTGAAGCTCTTAGATGAGTTTGCTTTAATTGTAAGGCTAAATGTAACTAAATTTCCCTTAGTAAGCTTATAGTTTTGAGAACTTTTTATAATTGAGTTTTTATTTCTGTTAAAAGGAACAAGAAGTTCTACTGTTTTACTTTTGTCTGAGCTATTTTTAATCGTGTAATTTATATCAGCAATATAGTAACGCTGAGAGTCATCTCTTTTTAGAATGCTTTGTGTTACTTTTAAGTCAAAATTCTTTCCTAGTGTCAACTCTATGTTCGTATTTTTAGGAGTATGTTTTATATTTGTTTCTCCTAAAAGTATAGATGTGTCACGAAGTTTTGAGTATGTTCTCACAACTCCTTTTGGAAGAGGAATATCAAGTCCTTTAAGTTTTATGTACTGTGTAACATCACTTTTTACTTCTCCTCTTAAATAGAGTGGATTGTGAAGTTGCGTACTATATTTTCTACTGAATTTCAAAGCTTTTTTATCTGTAAATTTTATCTGTGTTTTTTCGTTATTTGCAAGATTTACTTTAAAAGGAATAGTGTAAAAATGATAGCCTTCATGAGCCTCTTGAGTAACTTGTGAATCAGCCACCATCGCTTTAGCATACATAACTTCTCTTCTATATGTAGGCTTTGATGCTCTGTTAATCTCTCCAGCTAAAACATAAAGAGAGGTGTCACTAAATTTTTTACCTGAGCGATTATCTATTGTAATCCAACCACTCAAATTTGCACTTTTTTCATTAAGATTTAAAATATAATCACTACTCCAAGTTATATTTTTGATTAAGTAATCAATCTCCATCTCTGCGTTTATATTTTTAGATGCTTTGATATTCCAAACTAAAGATGGCTTTGTTAGGAGCTCTCTTGGTATTGTTTTAAAGATTATATCTCTGCTATTCACTGAGATAATTTTACTTCTGTCAGTTTTTACTAATGAAGTGTTGCCATTGTTAGAAAGTAAAGTGGCATCTATGATTGTAAACTCTTTGGCATCTTTTAAGCGACGAACTTGAACTGCTTTGCCAATATGAGCATCAAGAAGTTTTGTAAGTGTCAGTTTGTCATAACGATACTGCTGAGAGTAGAGTTTAACAGAGTCTGGAAGTTTTACATTTACAGAATCTGTCTCAATCGTACTAGCAACACCTTCATAAGTAACAGTGCTATCACTCTTCTTAATTTTAATACTTCTGTTTTCGTGAACAAGTCCGACATTTCCATTATAAACAATGAGTGAGTTATTTAAAGGTGATGCCAAAGATGAGCTAAAAAGTAATAGTAAAGAGATAATGATGAAATATAGTTTTTGCATAAGAAAACTCCTTTAAAGATATGCTACACTTATATAAAAAATATAGGGTAACATATAATTCAACTATATAGTTATTTATGAATATATTTAATAAGAGATAATAAAATGTTAAATCCTATGGAAGCTATTATCGATAGTACTGATGCTTTAGTATATGTCATAGACTTAGAAAATTATGAGATTTTATATGCAAATAAAAAGTGTTTAAAAGAGTTTGGACAAGTTGTGGGACGTTCATGCTATAGCACTATTCAGAAGGATCAAAATTCCCCATGCTCTTTTTGCCCAATTCCTTTTAGTTTAGATAACTCTTCATCCCCACTTGGTTTACATATTAAATGGGAAAATAAAAACTCTATAAATGGACGTGACTATGCCTTTAGTAATCATGTGGCTTTATGGAATGAAAATAAAAAAGTTCTCATTCAAGTTGGTGTAGATATTACAGAACAAAAAAGACTTGAAAAGCAGTTATTAGAAGAAAAAAATAGTGCAGTTCTCTCTTTTGAAACTTTACTTGATGCAACGATTGAAGGTATTTTGATATTTGATGAGAACAAAAAGTGTATATTGGCGAATAAAATTGCTGCAAAACAGTTCGGATACTTTCGAGAAGAGATGATTGGAAAGTTTGCTTTGGAGTTTGTTGATGTTAGTTCTCATGATTTGGTAAAGAGTTATATTCAAATAGAAAACCAAAAACCATACGAAGCAAATATGCTAAAAAAAGATTCTACAATCTTTCCCGGTATTTTACGTGGACATGATTTAATATTAGCGGGAAAAAAAGTGAGAGTATCTGCTGTTGTTGATATTACTGATAGAAAAAAATATGAAGAAGATATCTTAAAGCTCGCACACTATGATATGCTCACAGAACTCCCAAATAGAGTACTCTTAAAAAAACATATACAAACAGCAATAAAAAGGAGTAGTAGAAATAGAGAATATAATGCGCTCATGTTTATTGACTTAGATAATTTTAAAATAGTGAACGATACGATAGGTCATGATGTAGGTGATATGGTACTGGTCGAAACGGCAAAACGTATTGAAAATTCTATACGTGTAAATGATATCGTTGCAAGATTAGGTGGCGATGAATTTGTCGTTTTAATTGATACATCGGAGAAAAATAGAGATTTAGTTATAAGTAGTGTTAGAACCATAACTCAAAAAATATTAAAAAGTTTAGAATCTCCATATCTTATTGAAAATTATGATTTTCGAATAACGGCTAGTATAGGTATAAAACTTTTTAATGATGATAGTTTGTCAATGGATGAGTTGATGAAATACGCTGATAGTGCGATGTACAATGCAAAAGCAGAGGGACGGAATACTTTTTGTTTTTTTAATCCAAAATTTCAAGAGATTATGGAAGAGAAGACCCTCTTAATAGACAATTTACGCAAAGCAATGGACAGTGATTCGATGAGTCTGTATTATCAGCCTCAAGTCACTATTAATGGCAGTAATACAATAATTGGAGTTGAAGCTTTAATAAGATGGAATTCTGAAAACGGCCTTATTTCACCCGCTAGTTTTATACCTGTTGCTGAGGAGAGTGGACTCATAATTGAGCTTGGTAAATGGATACTTGATGAGGCAATTAAACAGATAAAAGAGTGGGAGGCAGATAGTGAAAAAAATAGCTGGAGAGTCTCTATAAATGTTAGTTCTAAGCAATTTGAAGACAAGACATTTATGCCCATTATAAAAGATACAATTCATAAATATGGTGTTGATGCAAGTAAAATAAGATTGGAATTAACAGAGGGCATACTGATTCATAATATAGAAGAGACTTTGGAAAAATTACATAAATTAAAAGAGATGGGTATCTCTCTCTCTATTGATGATTTTGGAACAGGGTATTCGTCATTGTCTTATTTGAAACAACTGCCTATGGATGAACTTAAAATTGACCAATCTTTTATAAGAGAGTTAATAACAGATGAAAATGATGAAGTTATTACTCAAACAATTATCTCGATTGGTAATAAGTTTGGATTAGAAGTTATTGCTGAGGGTGTTGAAACTGAGGAGCAGTATGAAAAATTAATTTCAATGGGGTGTAAATATTTTCAAGGGTATCTATTTTATAAACCAATGAAAGCAGAGTATTTATAGTTTGATAACTTCTGCGCTTATTTATCTTTTAACTCTTGCCTTTGTAGCTACAGTATTTAGTCTACTAGAAAGTAGAACATCTTTGAGGGTTTTTAAGTATATTCCAGCCGTTGTAATGATTTACGCTTCAAGTATGTTCTTGGCTGGTATGGGAGTTTTTGAGTCAAATGAAGAGATAAACGCAATCTATAAACTCACAAAAACAAATCTACTTCCAGCTATGCTTTTTTTGATGCTACTTCAAGTAGATTTCACACACTTTTTTAAGCTTGGCAAAACTCTTTTAATCTCCTATATCTTAGCAGTTTTCTCCATTGCGTTTGGCTTTATAGTTGTTTCACTTCTTTTTAATTTTAACCCAGATATGTCAGCTGCGTTTGGAGCACTGGCCGGGAGTTGGATGGGTGGAACTGCAAACATGATAGCAGTAGGTTCTGCTTTAGGTGTAAGTGAGGATGCTTTTGCTTATGCACTGGTAGTTGATAGTGTGAACTACACTTTATGGGTTATGATGCTTCTGTTTTTAGTGCCATTTGCTGCTGCGTTTAACAGGTTTACAAAGAGTGATGAAAACTTAGCATACCTAAGTGAAATAGGGTGTGCTTGTAGTGTAGGGGCTAAGCGCTACTGGCTTTTAATCGTTCTCTCACTTATTGTCTCTTTAGGTGCGCAACTTATAACTGAGTATGTTCAGATATTAAATAAAACTACAACTATAGTTCTACTTGCTTCACTCTTTGGAGTTTTAGGCTCATTTACAAGGTTAAAAGAGATAAACGGCTCTACAGAAGTAGCAACAACAATGCTCTACATTATCATAGCTCTTATAGGTTCAAAGGCTGTTTTTGATAGTTTTAGTGGACTTGGAGTCTATGTACTAGCCGGCTTTTTAATCTTACTTATCCATGCGATTATCATGGTTATAGGAGCAAAAATATTTAAACTAGATTTATTCTCTATCGCTGTCTCTTCACTCTCAAATATAGGTGGAGTAGCCTCCGCACCAATTCTCGCTGCAGCATATAACAAATCACTTGTAAGTATTGGAGTTTTAATGGCGATTATGGGCTACCTCATAGGAACTTTTGGTGGTTTGGCTGTTGGAAATATCTTGATGGGACTGGCTAATCAATAGTAGTTCTTCTTTTTGCACCAACAAGCCAATAAGCTATGGCTAATCCAACTATTACAATAGCAATTACCAGTAATTCCTCCCCTTTTTCAGCTGAGAGAGAGTAAATAAGTATTTTTCGTATCAGTGCAGCCATGGCTAACATAATAAAGGCACCTATAGCAAATCCTTTGCCTTGGAGATGATTGATCTCTTCATGGATTAGTTCTATTGCTGCCCATAGGACGAGTAAACTACCTAAAACTGTAAGAATACCTTTTTCTATTCCTTTGTCTGAAAAGAATAGCAGATATATATCGTATCCAAATAGTCCAACAGCAAAAAATGCAACAAGAGCTAGTGCGCCGGCTAGAAAATAGTTGATATAAGAGTTGAATTTTTTTAAGCCTGTTAAAATATTTTTTTCTATTTTTGATAAAGATAGAAATTTACTTAACTCCTCTTCTCTATATGAACTTGTAAGTACATCAAGGTTCATATCGATGATTTTTTCAACTGCTTGTATCTCTTTTACATGATGTTCTTTATTTTCAAAATTCTCTTCTATACTTTTAAGGACAAAGGTTCTTACAAAAGTAAATGCTGAGTTGACATAGTGTGTTGGTAGCCCAATTTTTACATGTACTTCACCTATTTTATACAAATACATAAAATAAGGCAGGTCGTATTTTCCGCAAAATAGATTGATAAACCACTCTTTTATTTTTTTGCGGTGATATTCAATTATCTCTTTATTTTTTAAAAACTGGGCAGTCTTTCCAAACCCCCAAATATAATCATAAAATTCATCTATAAAATTATCAGCTAGTTTTTCCATACGAGGTTGCAGAGCCTTCAAAAGCTGAGCTTCTTCATCGCTGAATCTATAATGGTCTTTTAAACTTTGATAATGTTGCATGAATTTTCCTTTTTATATTTGTAATATAACGATTGATTCTATGAATACTATATCAAAATAGTACTTAATACTAAAAAAAAAGAAATAGGCTTATTCAAAGGAAATAATGTCTCTTAAGCAAAAAGTTGAGATAATATATAAAATATTATATGAAGTGGAAGATATCAGTGAAAATACAAAGCATAACAACAGAAGTAAAATACGTTCCACTCAAAACACCATTTATTACAGCGCTAAGGCGAGTAGAGAATATTGAATTTGTAAGAGTAAAAGTTTCTTGTGATAATGGCTTAGTAGGATTAGGAGAGGCTCCTGCAACGAAAGCTATAACAGGTGAAGACATAGAGAAAATATTGGCATCGATTAAGAGTCTCAAAGAGCTTTTTATGGGAAAAACACAAGAAGAAGTACTCGATATTTTACATACTCAAACGCAGATAGGCTCAAGTGCAAAAGCAGCTCTTGATATGGCATTTATCTCATTAATAGCGAAAGAAAAAAATATACCTCTCTTTGAACTTTTAGGTGCAGACAAAGCGATAGCTTTAGAGACAGATATTACTATAAGCTTGAAAGATGTAGATGAGATGCTCAAAGATTCAAAGAGAGCGTTTAGTGATGGTATGGAGATACTAAAAGTAAAACTAGGAAACGATATAAATCACGCAATAAAAATTACAGAGACTATCTCACGTGAGTTGCCAAATGCAAAGATACTTGTAGATGCAAATCAGGCTTGGAGTTTGAATGACTCTTTGAAATTTGTAAACGCTCTCAAAGATTTAAAGATAGAGTTGATTGAACAACCTGTTGTTGCAGATGACTTAGATGCTTTAAAAACTATAACAAACGCAACTGCCATACCGATACTCGCTGATGAAGCTGCGTTTAATCTCAGTGATGTAAAAAAAGTAATGCAGAGTAAAAGCGCAGATATAATAAATATTAAACTCATGAAGTGTGGTGGACTTACAAACGCAGTAAAGATTTTAGAGTATGCAAGAGAGAATAAAATAACTTGTATGTTAGGCTCAATGCTTGAAGGTCCTATATCCATAAACGCAGCACTTCATCTCGCTATGGCTTATAATGATGTTATAAAATATATAGACTTAGATAGTCCTCTACTATATAAAATACCATCGGATGAGTTAGACTTTATATTTAATGGGGCTAAAATAGTTTATAAGGATAGTATATGAAAAAAAGAACAAAAATTTTAGCGACGATTGGACCTGCATCTGACTCTTTAAATATGATAAAAAAGCTTATGAAAGCTGGTGTGAATGTTTTTCGTCTTAACTTTTCACATGGCTCTCATGAGTATCATTATAAGGTTTTACAGCGTATACGTGAGGCTGAGAAGGAAACAGGACTTTTTGTTGGAGTTCTTCAAGATATTAGTGGTCCGAAGATTAGAGTTGGAAACTTAGAAGAGCCATTTGAGCTTAAAAACGGTGATATTGTTGAGTTTGTAAAAGAGGAAATACTTGGTTGTAAGGTTTCTGATGGCAATTATAAAACATGTATTAATCAAGTCAAAGTACTGGACCAATTAGATGTAGGTGAACATATATATCTTTATGATGGAATGATTAGCACAGAGGTTGTTGAGGTTACAGAAAAATCCGTAAAGGTTAAAGTTCATAATGATGGAAAACTCTCATCCAAAAAAGGTGTAAACTTTCCAAATACACATCTTGGTATAGATATTTTAACTCTTAAAGATAGAAAAGATATTCTTTGGGGTATCAAAAATAGTGTAGATTTTATGGCTATTTCATTTGTTCAAGATGCTTCTGATATGCTTTCGGCGAGAAAAATTGTTGAGGATAATAGTGGTAGAGTTCAACTCTTCGCAAAGATAGAAAAATTTGATGCCATTGAAAATATAGATGCTATTTTAGAAGTGAGTGATGGCTTAATGGTGGCTCGTGGTGACTTAGGTATAGAGGTTCCATTTTATGAGGTGCCTACTCTACAAAAAATGCTTATTAAAAAAGCAAACGCAGCTTCGAAACCAGTTATTACTGCTACTCAGATGTTACTCTCAATGACAACTCAAGAGAGAGCAACAAGAGCAGAGATAAGTGATATAGCAAACGCAGTTCTTGATGGAACTGATGCTGTAATGCTCTCAGAGGAGAGTGCTGTTGGAAATAATCCAGTTTTAGCAGTTCAAACAATGATGCAAGCTATTATTGGGGCTGAAAAAGTGTATCCTTATAATAAGTTTTCAGAGTTTGAGATGCAAGATGCAACAGATAGTATAAATGAGTCAGCAGTAAGACTTTGCGAAGATACAGATGCTTGGGGACTTATAGGGCTAACAGCTTCTGGTTCATCTGTTAAGAAACTCTCACGTTATCGCCCTCGTCGTGATATTTATGCTGTAGTTCATGATATAAAAGTAGCAAGATATTTAACAATTTGTTGGGGAATTGTCCCTGCGTTTATGGTAGAAGAGGGTTCTTTAAGTCATGTAATAAGTGAAGTGATGAAGCAGGGTTTAGAGCGACAAGTATTACATCTTGATAAGAGCTATATTCTCACAGCCGGAGACCCTGTTGGAGTGGTAGGGTCTACAAATATGATTCGTATTTTAAGAGAGCATGAGATGAAGTTTTTTGCTTCTCTTAAAAGTTAAAACTTTTCTTTTTAAACTCTTTAAACTCAGTAGCAACTTTTTCATTTTCAAGATTAAGGGTCTTGAGAGCTTTAGGGTTCACTAAATACCAGCCTAAGACTATATCTACTCTGTCCCCTTGTTCGATTTTAAAATCATATTTCACAGCTCTTTTTTCATTTGCTTGAATCATTGTGTTCTTTAGAGTTACACTTGCAACCCATGGCATTGCAGGTTTACCTTTGTGTCCAATTACTCTAACAAAAATTTCATCTTGAAATTTTATAGTTTTATCATCTCTGATCACATTTACTTTTAAAACAGCTGTTCTTAGAGGATGAAGAAGCAGGGCATGAGAGGTTCGATTGTCTATATTTATTATGAAGTCATCTATCTCTCTAAGCATTGAAATATCTACATACTGAGTTAACATATCTGAGTGAAAATGGCTCCCTGCAAAACCATGAAAAGAGTGTTTTTTTCTCTCTTTCATATCAGATACACTCCCTTTAACTTTTGGCATATGACAAGAGACACAGTTAGCACCATCTAGTTGATTGTCTATATTAGTTGAACATACATTAAGACCATGTTTGTTTTTTTTATGAGAGTGACAACCGATGCAGACATTTCCATTTGCCATGTGCTCATTTCCACTATTGGCAACACTATGATAAGGTGAATCTATATTTTTTTTCAATGTTCCAAAGTAGTGTTTTTGAGTTTTACTTATGATGTTAGTATTGTGCTTTTTATGAAGTTCAATACTCTCTATACGGTGACAATATGCACAGCTAATTCCAGTTTGATGAGTTGGGTTATTTGCCATAACAGGTGCTTGTTTGCCTTTTGTTTTCATATCATCAAGGTTATTGGCAGTTGGAGTGTGACATTTACCGCAACTGTAACGGTTATGTTTTAAGTTCATAGGATGTTTATTCCAAACAGCATTATGGATAGGGTCTTTTTGTGGAGTTGGATTTGCGTGCATTGAAGTGTAATACTCATCATAAATTTGAGTATGACAAGCCTTACAATCTTCACTAGGTGCGAAGCTATGGACTTTGTCATTTGCATTTAATGAACAAAAGATTAAAATAAAAAGAGAGAGTAATTTCATAAAATATCCTGAATAGATTTAAATTTATGAAATTATATCAAAGATAACTTATGCAAATATATATTATTTGTTATAGTTATTTTATAGAGACTCTTTGTCTTTTGCTGCAAATTTTAGCCAGAAGTAACCAAATAAACCTGCAAAAAGTGATGCTGCTAAAATTCCTATTTTTGCTTGAAATATAAGCGCATCATTTCCTAAAAATGCTAAATCTGCAACAAAGATGGACATAGTAAAACCTATTCCACCTAAAAATGCAACACCAAACACTTGACTCATACTACTTCCCTCTGGAAGTTTAGCAATGCCAAGTTTTATAGCAAGCCAAGCAACACCAGCTATACCGATAACTTTTCCTAAAATAAGCCCAGAGATAATACCTAGAGAGACTGGTTGCATAATTGTCTCCCCGATAGATGAGAAATCTATACTAATACCAGCATTTGCAAGTGCGAACAGAGGAATAACAATCAAACTCACAGGTAGATGTAAATCATGCTCGAGTCTTGCTGCAGGGGAGCCTATAGCGTTAATTCTGTCATTTATATTGATAAGTATTGCTTTTTGTTTTTCATGAAGCGCATAGTCTGTTGCAACAGGGTAGTTGTCATACTCTTCGAGCAGGTTTCTAGTGTGATTTGTAAAATCTAAAGGAGTTTCTTTTGGACGTGATGGGATTGCCATAGCAGCAATAACACCAGCAATAGTTGCGTGAACACCAGACTCAAGCATAAAAAACCACATAAATAGACCAACTATAAAGTATGGCAAAATCATATGAATACCAAAGCGATTAAATGATACTAAGATCAAAAAGCTAAGACCTGCTAGTCCTAGTGGAACTAAATGTATTTGATCTGTATAAAAGAGGGCAATAACTACAACAGCACCTAAATCATCCACAATCGCAAGAGCAATTAAAAAAGTTACAAGTGAGGGTGAAACTCGGTTACCTAGAAGTACAAGGGCACTAATAGCAAAGGCGATATCTGTAGCCATTGGAATTCCCCAACCATTAGCTCCATCTCCTCCATAGTTGATACTAAGATAGATAAGAGCGGGCATAACCATTCCACCTATTGCAGAGAGTATAGGTAGCATTGCAACTTTAATATTTGAGAGTTCCCCAACTAAAATATTTCTTTTAATCTCAAGACCAATCATAAAGAAAAAGATAGCCATAAGTCCATCATTAATCCAGTGATGGATAGTGTGAGAAAGATGCCAAGAACCAACATTTAAATCTACTTCAGTATGAAAAAAGTGTGCATAATCTTGAGTTAGAGGTGAGTTTGCCAAAATTAAAGCCAGCAGAGTCATGAACATTAGAATAATACCAGTAGTTGTTTGAGCATGAATAAAGTGTTCTAGTGGAGTGGATACTTTTTTAAAAGCTTTCTCCCAAGGTGCGTAAAGTTGCATTTAGAATTCCTTAAAATAATTCTTTTCATTATAACTAAATAGAGAAAATTTAGAAAAGTGTGTATAATTTATCTATGAATTTAAAAGAGTTAGAAAATAAATCAATATTACTGTTTGGAAAACCTAGAGCCTTTTGTGATGAAGAGTTTCTCTCACAGATGAAATTTCATAAGATAGAGATAGTTAAAGAGTTTAATGACGATGTGACTCTAGTAGTTGATGGTAGAATGATGACTCCTTTTGAGCAAAACGCAAGTGATGAGCTCTATGAGCAGAAAAAAACTCAGAGTATCTCTATAGATGTTTTAGAAAAAGAGTTAGCCAAAAGTATAGATGAAGATACTCTATTGATGAGTCTAAAACTTTCTCATGATAAAGAAAGACTTAAAAATTTTATACAAAACACAATGATAACAGATGAACTCTTTTTTCGTTTAGTGAAGATGTACTCATGGAGTAATGAAGACTTTTTTGAAAATGATGATAATCGTGATGTGAGTGCGGCTTATATACTGCGTTTTTATGAGAATATAGAAAGAAATCATAACGTACAGTTTGCAACAACCGGATTTATTCATCTTGTTCTACAGACAAAAGATTCTAATCTTTTAAAAGAGATTTCAACTCTCTCCCCACTACAGTTTCATCCAAAGATAAAAGCAGCTATTGCAATGAGTATTTACTGTGATGAAGATATGCAAAAGAAGTTTTTTAAAACTGAAGATGAAAAGATTTTAGAAGCACTATCATTTAATAAAAACTTGAGTAGTTCACTCATCAAAGAGTTTTTAGTAGATGAGAACCTTCGAAGTAATGTTGCTAAAAGTGTAGAGCTAAATGATGAACTGTTTGAGTTGCTAAGTAAGTATCCAAAGAGTTTAGCGCTGAATGAGAGTTTAATAACTCAGATGCAAGAAAAACTTTTAGCATTTGATGATACAGATATAAATTTTTCTTTAGCGCAAAATAATACTCTTGATGTGAAAATTATTTATAAATTACTTGAGCTAAAGAGTAATGAAATAGAACAAGCTATTTATGAAAATAGTTCAACTCCACTAGAGATATTAAACGCAGCGTATGAAGAGGAACAGAATCATATGGCTTTGGCAAAAAATGAGAGTACACCGATAGAGCTTTTGTATCAACTGCAGTTAGATTCAAGATACGAAAGAGCAGTAAAAACAAACGCAGGTTTTGGAAAGCATATACAGACTGAAAATATAGGATGGTTATGAAAGCAACAGATTTAACGAAGAGCTTAACAGCTTTAGTAGAACAAAAAGTACCTACATTTCTTTGGGGAGCACCTGGAATTGGAAAGTCTTCAATTGTGAAGCAGATTGCACGAGAAAGAAACGTTGGTTTTATAGATTTACGTTTAGCTCTGATGGACCCAACAGATTTAAAAGGGATTCCTTTTTACGATAAAGAGAGTCACACTGCACTCTGGGCACCTCCTGCATTCTTACCTAAAGATGGAGAGGGAATACTGTTTTTAGATGAGCTAAACGCAGCACCTCCATCTGTTCAAGCCTCAGCATATCAGTTAATACTTGACCGTCAAGTTGGAGAGTATAAACTCCCTGATGGTTGGGCGATAGTTGCTGCTGGAAATCGTGAGGGAGATAGAGGTGTGACTTATCGTATGCCTTCTCCTCTAGCAAACAGATTTGTTCACTTTGAGATGGAAGTAAACGTAGATGATTGGCGTTTTTGGGCATACAAAAAAGAGCTAGATGAGAGAATAATTGCTTACATATCTTACAAGTCGCAACATCTTTTTACTTTTGATGCAAAGAGTGATACTAAGAGTTTTGCAACCCCAAGATCTTGGGAATATGTGGATAGTATTTTAAAGAGTAGTATTGATGAAGTACTACTCTTAAACGCAGTAAGTGGAGCAGTGGGTAAAGATGTGGCAGTTGGATTCTTGAGCTTTTGTAAAGTAATGAATAAATTACCGGATATAAATGTAATACTACAGAGTGGAGAGGGTGAACACTCAGTTGAAGTTGATGTTTTATATGCACTGAGTACGGGACTTGTAAGTGCAGTTTTAAAAGATGAAACGCAGCTAGATAATCTACTTAAATATAGCCTTGAAATGAAAGGGGAATTCGCTGTAATGATAGTACAAGACTTACAGAGAAGTGGTATAGCGATGGAGAACTCTGAAGTTTTTAAAGAGTGGGTTAAAAAGTTTATATATCTTTTAGAGTAAAAAATGAATTTTGAAACAAAAATTTCTCAAGCAAAAGCAAAATTATTAGTTGATTATCCATATTTTGGAACCCTCGCTTCAAAGTTAGAACTTGTTTTAAATGAAGATATTCAAGCCTTTAAGGGTGATGGGAAAAAGCTTGAGTACAGTAGTCTGTTTTTAGAAAACGCAGAGATAAGTGAGTTAGAGTTTATCTTGGCAAATGGAGCAATGCATCAATCTCTTGCTCACGAAAACAGAAAAAATGGGCGTAGTGGTTGGCTTTGGCAGATGGCTACAGATATGGCAATAAATGATATGCTTGTTGAAAATGGACTAGATAAACCTCTTGAAGCGCAGTATAGAGTGAGATTTCAAGGTATGTACGCTGAAGAGATATATGCAGAACTCAAAGCTGATATTTTACGTGAGGATGATAATTTAGAGTATGAGGCTGATGATTCTGATGATGTTCAAAATAAAGATGAAAACAAGCAAGAAGTGAACACAGATAGCTCAAGCCAAGACAACAAAGGCTCAAACCTAGATAAACTCGAAGAGTTAAACCAAAAACCTCAAACGCAAGAAGAAATTCAAAAGGAGATACTCAAAGAACAACTCTTAGCAGAAGAAGCTATTTCACTTTTAGAGTCAGAATTTAAAAAAGGCGAAGCTCCATCGCATATAGATAGATTCTTTAAGTTAGATTTTTCAAGTAAGATAGATTGGCGAGATGAGTTAAAATCTGCACTTGATAGATATTTTAGAGATGATTATGTTCTTATCCCTCCAAATAAAAAGTTTCTTTCACAAGGTATCTATCTTCCATCAACTACTTCACAAACGTTTAGACTTGTAATTGCCATAGATAGTTCGGGTTCTGTAGATGAGGAACTTCTGAGTCAGTTTTTAAGTGAGGTAAACTTTTTAATGAGTTTAGTCTCTCATTATCAGATAGAGCTAATAGTCTGTGATGAGAAAATTCATTCGCATAAGACTTTTTATAGTGGTGAGACTTTAGAATGCGAAATTAAAGGTGGCAGTGGAACTGATTTTAGACCTGTTTTTGAGTTTGTTGAGCGTGAGTTTGATGATGTAAAACTACTTTTATATTTTACAGATTTGAAAGGAAAATTTCCCTTAGATGAGCCAAATTATTGTGTGAAATGGATTACTCTAAAAGTTGAGAGTATTCCATTTGGGGAGATTATTGTTCTATAAGAACCTTGTTTTTTCCACTGTTTTTTGCGTTATAGAGCATCATATCTGCTTGATTTAGGGTCTCTTGAAGACCATCGTCAGAGTAGAGTGCTACACCAATAGATATTGTGACTTTTATAGGTTCTTGTGTTTTAGAGTAGATAGTAGTTCTTTGAACTTCTTCTCTTAGTCTATCAAATATTTCCAGAGTAGAAAACCGATTTATATTTTTTAAAACTACACAAAATTCTTCGCCACCAAAACGAGAGATTAAATCTCTATGGTCTGTATTGGACATTAAAATATTCGCTACATGAGATAAGACTTTATCCCCCATATCATGCCCATAAGTATCGTTGATTTTTTTAAAATTATCTATATCTATCATAGCAACTGCAAACGGTTCGATAATATTGCCGTTCTCGTGGATATATTCATCCATATTTTGAAAAAAGTATCTACGATTGTAGAGACCTGTTAAAAAATCACGGTTTGCTTGGTTTGTAATTATCTGAATATTTTCAAGTGATTCAATAGAGTTATTGACACGGCAGGAAAACTCCTCTTTAGAGAAAGGCTTTTTAATATAATCATTTGCTCCCTGTTTTAAAAATAGTGCATTAACCTCTTCATCGTTATGTGAGGAGATGGCTATGATACAGAGGTCATTTTTAGTTCTCCCTTTTCTTACTTCATGAACTAACTCCAAACCGTTCATAACAGGCATATTATAGTCTGTTATCATAAGAGAGATATCTGGATGTGTCTCTAGCATTCCTATAGCTTCTTCACCATGTGCAACCGTATAAACCTTATAAAAAAGATTTTCTAAAAAACCACTCATCTGTTTTCTGAAAATCATAGAATCATCAACTACTAAAACTTTATGTTTCTGATTTTTTTGAAGTCTACGGATAGTATTAATGGTGTAGTTAATATCATCTACACCACCTTTATTAATATAATCAATGATGTTCTTTTGTAACATCTTTTTTCTAAAATCTTTGTCAATATTTCCACTTAGAATAATTGCTTGTTGCCCTTTGGCGAGTACATAATCAACAATCTCTCCATTAGGAGCATCAGGTAGATTTATATCGAGCAGTGTCACAAAATACTTATATTTATGTAAAAAAAGTTTTGCTTCAGAGAGTTGGTAGGCAATATCAACTTCAAAGTCTAGAGCAGATTGTATTTTTTTTGCTAAAAGTTTTGCTAATGTTTTGTTGTCTTCAACGATTAATATTCTATTCATACGATATTCTACTATAATTCGTTTATGATTAATTTAAGAGATATCTTCTCAGAACTAAAAAATAGAAAAAATGTTTTTCTAACCGGTGGAGCCGGTGTTGGTAAAACGACTGTAACAAGAGAGATAATTAAAGAGTATGAAGATGAGGCTAAAAAAGTAGCAAAGCTTGCCTCAACTGGGATGGCAGCGACTTTGATAGGTGGACAGACTCTACATAGTTTTTTAGATTTGGGCATTGCAAGTGATAAAAAAGAGTTAGAGTTAAATGGTAAATTTGAGATAAAGAAAAAGATAAAAAAACTGATTCACTCTATGGATTTAATAGTGATAGATGAAATTTCTATGGTAAGTGATACTCTCTTTGAGATGATTGCACTACGTTTGAAGCAGGCTGATTTTAAAGGTTCACTTCTTGTTGTAGGTGATTTCTTACAACTTCCTCCTGTTGTTCGTGGATATGGGGAAGTTAAGTTTGCATTTGAATCTGGGGAGTGGGAAGAGTTTAACTTTTCAAAAGTAGAGTTGACACATGTTTATCGTACTGATGATGTAGAGTTTATAGAACTGCTGAACAACGTACGTTTTGGTTATATAGATGAGAGTATTCATAATCATCTCAATGAGTTTATAAAACCTCTACCAGAGGATTTGAGTGAGTTTACATTTCTTTTTGGAAAAAATAACTCAGCTCATAGACACAATAAAACGCAATTAGCTTACATAGATAATGAACTATTTGTAAAAGAGGCGCAAATCATAAAACATCAAAAATCAGCAAAAGATGTTGAGGTAGATAGATTTATGAATGATGCAAGAATTGAAAAAGAGCTAGAGTTAAAGATAGGCTCACCAGTTCTTTTTACAAGAAACTCATGGAACTATTTTAATGGTGAGCGTGGAATGGTTATCAATATAGATGCCAGTTATGTTTACGTTCAAAAGAGTGATAATGTAGTTGTAAAACTTGAAAGCGTAGCGCAAAGCAAAGCGATGTGGAAGGAAAAAACTATAGATGGAAAAAAAGAGATGATTGAAGAGAATCTTTTTAGTGTCTATCAGTTTCCAATCAAGCTTGCGTTTGCTATTACAATCCATAAATCTCAAGGGATGTCTATAGAAGATTTAATTATCGAGACAAATGAGATTTTTGCACCTTCTCAGTTTTACGTAGCACTCTCACGTAGCTCAAATCCACTACGTCTGAATCTTATAGCTCCAAGTGTACAGTGGTATGAGCTTGCGTTTGTAAATGCTAAGGCTATGGAGTTTGTGAAGGAAATTTAGAGTTTAAATGATGTTTCGCTATAATCTAAGTATATAAATTTGGAGATAGAAATGAATAAACCGCCATTTTCACACTCAAAAGCAGTTAAAGTTGCAACTATATCAAATCAGATAGAAGGTTATCAGCCTGTAAAAGATAAAACAATTTTAAAAAAAGTGAAAGAATACATCTCTAAAGAAAAATAATTATATAAATCCTAATACTATGTTACTAATCATATTAAATACTGAACTTATAATATATTTTATAAATTATAAGATATATTAAAGAAATTTCTAATAAAATCAGTATGAGTATTGTAGTAAAAGTTTATTATGGAATCTATCTTGCTAGTTGATTAAGCTACAGAGATAGCAATAAAGGATAAGTTTATGAATCAAGTTGATATATTTAATGGCGATAAAATTTTTGGATACTCATTAGTTAGTGAGCAAGTTTTAGGAATGTTATATGATATTGATGAACATAAAAGCATCTCACATGTAAATAGTATATTAATCGAAAAAGCAAAAAAACTTATAGAGACTATATCTAATGGTGCTTTAATACAAAATGGAGCAGATTTAAACTCTCTTTCTTCTACAGATAACCTTTTTATGTATGATTATGGATCCAGTGCTATTCAATTAATCAATGATGCATCGGCTGACCAAGACATAAATGGATACTTGGATAATTTATCAACTACTATTTCAGATATAGAAAATGGTAAATTTGAAGCTACTAAAAAATTAGAAAATTTTTTTGAAACAATTGCTTGTTTATTAGATAAAGACTTAGATAATATGAAATATATGAATGCTAATGAGCCATTTAGTTTAGCAATCTAATTGAATTTATATGGATAGTTATAGCAAAGATTTAATAGAAAGCTTTTGTTTAGAAATAATAGCTAATTCAAATAAGATTATAAAAGATGCAAAAAAAATATCTGTTCATGATTTTTCATCAAACTCTTCACTTAAATATATAAATACCCTTAGTAATTTCGCAGAAGCTATTCAGCATGCAACAAAAGCAGTATATAAACAAATAAACTGGAGTAATAGTAAATATATAGATAATAATTTCCGTATATTAAAAAGATTAAAAGAATCTGTTAAATTTTTATCAACTAATTTAAAATATATAGAAGACTCAAAAATGAGTAGAGTTCCATGGGGTTTAAGTAGCCCATTACAGAAATTGGCAGAAAGTGTAGTTCCTGATGCAAATGTAATTTTATATCAACAATGGGATTATAATTACAGTATTATTACAAGTGATATAAACGAATATATAGCAAATAAATTAAGTGAATTAGAAATATATATCCCACAAGAACTATATGAAAGTATACTACAAGAGCTTAGTAAGCCTTTATATTTAATATCATTCCCTTATTTAGAAAAAAATAATATACTTCAATATAGCCTTTTAGGACATGAAGTTGGGCACTTATATGCAGATAAAATATTAAAAAGTATTGATATAAAAAAAAGAATTTTCAATGATAAAAATTTAGTAAGTATATTAAGCACTACTGTAGTAAGTAAACCACAAGCATTGTCGATAATAGAAGATAGATGGCAAAGAATATTTAAAGAATTGTTATCTGATGTTGTAGCTACTGTATTTTTTGGACCTGCAATGTTGTTTTCTATGTTGGAATTTTCTTTACAACAAGATATTGATACAGTACCAAGCCCTGAAACAGGTTTTTATCCTCCATGGAGAGCAAGGTTAAGGATATGTCATAAGATGGTTTTATTGCTTATCCCTCATTTTAATAGTTTAAGTAATGGAAGCACTTTGTTACATAGCGATAAGATGAAAGAAAGAATTGATGAAATAAGTAATATCATTAGTGAAACTAATGATATTGAAAATATGAAAAAAAATAAAAATATATTTGATATATTTAGCAATGCAGAACAATATATAGAATCAATATTTTCTCAAATAATAAAAGATTTGGGTAAAGATAGATTAGATGAAAAAACCTTTTTTAGTCATGTTGATACATTATCTCAAAGATTGTCTAATGGCATTCCACCAAATATTATAGATGATTTAGATATAAATACAAATGCTACCTTATGTGAAATAATAAATGCATCTTGGAAATATCGCATATCTTGGGAGTCTAAAATTTTTGATGACGATGGTGAATTTAATGAAGAATATTTAAGTGAAAGAAAAAAGTTAAATCAACTTACAAATAAAGCGATAGAATACAGTGATTTAGCAAATAAATATAAAAAATTTAAAGAAGATATATAGATGAGTACATTATCAAAATTAGAACTTTTAGAAAAAATAAAAAGTAAAACACTGACAATAACTCCACTTTTAAATCAAGATGAAACATTTGATGATATCTCTGTTAATGTAAGACTTAGTAACGAGTTTATAATTATGAAAAGGCAAACTTTTCCAGTATTTGATATAGCAAAAGAGAATGTAAATATAGAAGAGTTTCAAAAGAAAATACGAATTAACTATGGAGACTCTTTTGTTCTTCATCCAAATGAGTTAATATTGAGTTCTACCCTTGAATATATAGCTGTACCAAATGATTTAATGTGCTATGTAATTGGTAAATCTAGTTGGGGCAGAGCAGGATTGATTATAGCAACTGCTACTAAAGTTGACCCAGGGTTTAAAGGATGTATTACACTAGAAATCATTAATGAAGGTGAATCTCCTATAGTCTTATATCCTGGAACTCCTATCGCACAATTAGTATTTCATAAAGTATATGGAGAGATAGAAGAAGATAATACGTACGATGGAAAATTTAAATATTCTGTTGGACCAGTTTTTCCTAGTTTTGAAGATAAAAAAGAAAAATGGAAATTTTGGTTTAAAAAACAAAAATAACAATTAATGAAAGAACCCCAACCAACAAGAGAAAAAATCCTAGATGCAGTGTTCTCTTTAGTTTATGTAAACGGCTACAACGGTACAAGTATGTCAATGATTTTAATAGAGTGTGGGATTCCTAAAGGCTCTTTGTATCACTATTTTAAATCTAAAAAAGAGATGGTTTTAGCTGTAGTCAAAGAACGGCTTTCTTCTCGTATGGATGAATTTTATAAGCTTGATGTTGTGGATGATGAGCATGGGATTGATACGATTATTGCAAGTATTTTAAGAGTTACGCATAAAGAGGAGTTAGTTCAGTTTGGCTGTCCTCTTAATCGTCTTAACCAAGAAGTTTCTCCTATCGATGCAGATTTTGAATTTGAGATAAATATCATCTATGAAAAAATAAAAAGTAGAATAAAATTCCTTTTAGATAATAGCTCTTTAAAAGAGGGAGTTGAGAGTGACTCTTTGGCAGAGTTTATTATCTCATCAGTATGGGGCAACTTGTCTCTAAGCCCTGCACAATCATCTAAAAAAAGATACCTAGCATCTACGCAACACCTCATAAATTATATAAAATCACTTAAAAACTAAAATAGACCATTCAGTCTATTTTAAGAGAAACTATTATAATATTTCTTAACTAGACCAATCGGTCTATAGCTCAAAAGGAGAATATTATGTTTATAATACCTGTAATAAAAAAAGAAGATGCCAAGGGAGAGTTAAAACTTCTTTATAGAATGATAGAGCGCTCACTTGCTTTTGTTCCTCCTCATTTTGAATTGTTTGCAACCATAGATATAGAAGCTATGAAAGAGTTTACAGCTTATAACCAAAAGATGGCTACACATGAAAATATAGATAAAAATTTATTGCCACATCTGCGTTTAGCCATAGCAAAGAGAGAGTGTAGAAATTATTGTGTTGCGTTTAATACAAAGATGCTTGAACAAGGCAAGTTTGACATAGATGAAAAACAGGAACTTTTAATGAGTAAGGTTTTAAAGGCTTTGAGTGAAACAGATAAGTTTTGTAGTGAGGATTTAGATGAGTTAAAAGAGATAGGTTTTAGTGATAAAGATTTCTTCGACCTATTAAACTATGCAACTTCTTTTATGGCTAAAAGTAAGATGATAGAGATATATCTGAAGAAGGAAGCTTAATGAGAGCTACGGATATAGAGTTTGTAAAACTTGTAGGAATAGAGCAAAGCCAAAACAGTGTATCATTAGCATATAAAAAAGATGTCTTAAACCATATAGAGTCCATTCATGCATCTGCTCAGTTTACATTGGCAGAAACACAGAGTGGACTTCATTTACAAGAACTTTTCCCAGAGTTAGTGGGTAAGGTGATTCCCGTACTTAGAGAGTCAAAGATTAAGTATAAAAAGCCTGCATTAAAGTCTATAGTGGCATTTGCAAGTTGTAGTGATGAAAATATTGCTAGATTTAAAGAGCAGTTTGCTAAAAAAGGTCGTGCTACCTTAAGTGTTAGTGTAGATGTAAAAGATAGTGAGGGAGTATTGACTGCTTCCTCTGAATTTATATGGTTTGTTCAAAAGATATAACCACAGGAAAGTAATTGTTAAAAACGATAGATAAAGGCATATTATATATGCTTGGGGGTGCTTTGATATCTGCACTCAATGGAGCAGTTTCAAAAATACTTGCAGATGATATGTCTGCTATGGAGATAGTGTTTTTTAGAAACTTAATTGGTGTAGCTTTGATACTCTATGCCTTAAAACACACACCTCCAACTCTCACAGGTGGGAAATGGTATTTACTTATAACTCGTGGTCTATTCGGTTTTTCTGCGATGATACTTTTTTTCTATACTATTACGACCATACCACTTGGAGAAGCGATAACTCTAAACAAAACTTCACCTCTGTTTGTAACAATACTGGCTTACTATCTACTCAAAGAGACTCTCAATAAGACAACGCTTTTCGCTCTTTTGATAGGGTTTTTAGGAGTAATGCTAATAGTAAAACCTATAGGAATGAGCATATCATATGAGCACTTCTTAGGAATACTTGGTGGATTTTTTGCAGCTGCAGCTTATACAACTATAAAAAAGATAAAAGATATTTACGATGCTAGAGTTATAGTTCTCTCTTTTGTAGGGCTTGGAGCACTTCTGCCAGCACTGTTTTTTTTAAGTGCACCATATGTGAATGCGCCAGATGCTCTCTCCTTTTTATTTCCGACGTTTAGCTATCCTAGCTCACCTAAGGTCTGGAGTCTTATTGTATTTATGGGAATTATCTCTGTTATCTCTCAGTGGTTACTTACAAAGGCATATAGTTCTTCAAACCTTAGTATAGTAGGTGTTATCTCATATACTAACATCCCGTTTGCTATTGGGTTTGGTTGGATGCTAGGGGATGCTTTTCCTGATGCTCTAACTTATGCTGGAATTGCTCTTATTGTTGTGGGTGGTTTTATGGTAGGACTTAGAAATAAAAAGTGATATAATAAATCAAATTAAATGGAGAGCACAAATGAAAATATTTTTAATTGCAAGTTTTATAATTTTAGGAATTAGTTTTAGTGCTTGTTCAACGCATAAAGATGACAATTATTACGATAGAGCGAATACGGCTAGTGAGAAATCTTTGAATGGATTAGAGAGAGATACAAAATAACTCTCACGTAGAAGTGAGAGTTAAGAGAAGAAAGTGATTATAAATCACCCTCGTGTTTACCTAAGTACTCTGCAACACCTTCAGTTGTAGCTTTCATACCTTCGTCACCTTTTTTCCAACCAGCAGCACATACCTCACCATGCTCATCAGTAAACTGCATTGCATCTACCATACGAATCATCTCATCGATGTTACGACCAAGTGGTAAATCATTTACTACTGCATGACGAACTACACCTTTACCATCGATTAGAAATGAACCACGTAAAGCAACTGCTTCACCAAAAAGTACATCGTAATCTTTAGAAATTTGTTTTGTAAGGTCAGCTACAAGTGGGTAACCAACACGGCCAATACCACCATTGTTAATCGGAGTTTCCCTCCAAGCAAAGTGAGAAAATTGGCTATCTACTGAACAACCGATAACGTTTACACCACGATCTTTAAAATCTTGAAGTCTGTGGTCAAAAGCGATAAGCTCTGAAGGACATACGAAAGTAAAATCTAGTGGATAGAAAAATAATACTGTACCTCTTTCACCCATGTTCTCTGATAATTTGAAATCTTCAACGATTGAACCGTCACCTAAAACTGTTGTTGCTGTAAAGTCTGGAGCTTGATTTGTTACGATCATATTGTATATCCTTGTGTTTGTTTTTTTGTTGGTAAAATTTTAGCTGAAAAAAATTAATAAAGCTTAGAGCAAATAAGGTAGTGTTTTTCTTTAAGGATAATTTTTATCTTTTATATATGAGGAGAGTGCGGTGGATTGAGGATGACTTGAAGTCAGAGCCTTGCAGAGGAACCGCAACCTCTTTATTATAGTGTCCCGTTTCTCACTCGGATAAACTATTGATGTTATGATATAATTATTTCCATTAAAGGAAATTGAAATGTCAAAAGTAATTTTAGGGTTAGATTTAGGGATAACTTCTATTGGTTGGGCTTTAGTAAATGTTGATGATAAAAATGACAAGATTATCGATAGTGGAGTTAGGATATTTACAATCGCAGAGCATCCTAAGGATGGGAAGTCTTTAGCCCTTCCTCGTAGAGAGGCGAGGAGTGCAAGGCGTACTACAAAACGAAAAGCTCAAAAGATTCGAGCTATTAAACAACTCTTAATCCAAAACAAAATTCTTACCCAAAATGAACTAGATAATCTTTTTATAGGCAAAGAAGCTCAAAAAAAAGATGTTTGGGACTTAAGAAGAGAAGCTCTTTATAGAGAAGTTGATAACAGAGAACTCTCACGTATAATGATTTATCTTGCTAAACACAGAGGGTATGTCTCAAATCGTAAAAGTGAAGAACCTGTAGATAGTGAAGGTAAAGCTGTTCTCTCCGGAATTGGACACAATAAAACTATTTTAGAAACTTCAAAATACTTAACAGTTGGAGAGTATATATCCACTAAAGAGAAAAAGCGTAATGGCAAAGATAGTGAGGGAAAACTTAATTATGAAAATTCTATTTCTCGTGAAATGCTCCAAAATGAGATAGAGATTATTTTTATTAAACAAAAAGAGTACGGTTCTACTTTAATCAATGACGAACTACTTAATAAGTATAAAGAGATAGCATTTACACAACTACCTTTAAAATCTGTTGCGGGAATGGTTGCTAATTGTCCTTTTGAAGAGAGTGAAAAAAGAGCTTCTAAAAGTTCTTACAGTTTTGAGTACTTTAGAGCTCTGCAAAAACTTAAAAACTTAAGAGTTATCAATGAAGATGGCTTAGAAATGCCTTTAATATTTGAACAGATAGAACAGATTATACATAAGGTAAAAGAGACTAAAACATTTACATACAAATCTTTCAAAAAGCTTTTTTCTCAGTACAAAGGTATGCAGATTAAAGGCTTGACTTATTATGACCATAAAACAGGAGAGATAAAAGACCCAGAAGGAGTAAAGTTTTTAGATTTTTCTGCTTTTCAAAAAATACAAATAGCCGTACAAAAAGCTGATAATCTCTACTGGCAAGAGATAGAGAATAATTATGAAGTTTTAGATGCAATAGCAAAAGTTTTGACTACAGAAAAAGATGATAAAGAGTCTATTAAACAACTCAAAGAGATAATTCAAAATGAAAAAGTAGCAGAAGCATTAGTAGCTGTCTCTTTTTCAGGTTTTAGCCATTTAAGTAGCAAGGCACTGAGAAAAATAATTCCCTTTCTTCAAGAGGGAGAGGACTATGACAAGGCTTGCGAAAAAGCTGGATATGATTTTAAGGCTATTTTTAAAGGTGAAAAAACTCTTCTTTTACCTCCTCTCAGTGAACAAGAAAGTGTAGAGATGACAAACCCAGTAGTGAAACGTGCAGTAGCACAGATGCGACTTGTTTATAATGCAATAGTAAGAAAATATGGAGCAATAGACCGTATACATATTGAGTTTACAAGAGATATTAAAAAATCTCATGATGATAGAAGAAAAATAGAAAAAGCACAAGGGGAGTTTAGAGACAAAAAAGAGGAGGCTAGAGTTCATGCTACGGAGATTTTAGGGCATGAGCCAAGTGCCAAAGAGCTTCTAAAATTTAGACTTTGGAAGGAGCAGAATGGGGAGTGTGTCTATTGTGGTAAAGAGATTAGCCCTTTAACTCTGCAAGACCCTTATGCAACAGAAGTTGACCACATACTTCCTTATAGTCGCTCACTTGATGATAGTTTAAATAACAAAGTATTATGTTTGACAAAAGAGAACCAAGATAAAGGTTCTAAAATACCATACGAATATATGAGTCAAGAGAAGTTTGATGCATTTGATCAGAGAGTCAAGGGGTATAAAAATATTAAACAAGCCAAAAAATCTAGACTTTTAAAAACTAATTTTGATGAGAGTAGTGAACTTGCTTTTAAAGACAGAAATAAAAATGACACCTCTTACATCTCTAAATTTTTAAAGAATTACATGGAAGCTCATATTGCCTTTAAAGAGTCTAAAGATAAGCGCCATATATTTACCATGAATGGGATGCTGACAACACAACTGCGATACAAGTGGGGAGTAGGAGATAAAAATAGAGATAACCACCTGCATCATGCAGAAGATGCCATCATTTTAGCTTTTTCCACACAGTCTATGGTACAAAAACTCTCAGCAGTTTCAGCACAACGTGAAGGGTTTATATATAAAGCAAAAGAGGAAAAGGCTAAAAGTTTAAGATTTGTAGCACCATTGGAAGATTTTGGCAAGAGAGTTAAAGAGAGTCTAAGTAAAGTTTTTGTTTCTCATATGCCAAGACGTAAGGTAAGTGGAGCGGCTCATAAAGCTACTGTATATAGTGCTAAAACTCTAAGTATGAAAAAAGAGAATGGCAAAGTAGATGCGCTAAAGGGTGGAAGTGTTAGCAATAATGTAAAACTAAAACATGGAATAGCTCTCAATGATGGTATGCCAAGAGTTGATTTGTTTCAAAATAAAAAGACAAAGAAGTACTACCTTGTACCTATCTATGTAAGTGATTTTGTAAAAGATAAACTTCCAAACAAGGCAATAGTTCAAGGAACTAAACCGTGGATAGAGATGGATGATGAGTATGAGTTTCTCTTCTCTTTTTATAAGAGGGATTTGATAGAGATAAAAACGAAGCAGACAGCTAACAAAGAATCAATTCTTGCTTTTGGATATTTTAATACAGCAGTAAGTTCGACGGCTCAAATATTATTTAATAATCATAAAGGGGATGAAGAATTTCTGTTTGGTTCTCAAAATCTAGTTTTCATAAAAAAATATCAAGTTGACCCTCTAGGAAACTATGTAGAAGTTAAAAGTGAAAAGAGACAAGGAAGCATCAAAGAGGGTAGGCAAAAAAGAAAAAGATAAAGGAGACTTTTATGAGTGCATGGAGAACTATTTTAGTAACAAAACCGTGTAGACTAAGTATGAAAAATAGACAGTTACTCTACGAGCCAAAAGATGAGGAGAGTATTCGAGTCCCATTAGAAGACATAACAGTAATAGTGATAGAAAATAACCAGTCGACTCTAACAACAGCACTTCTTAGTCATATATCGGAAAACAATATTGCACTTTTTTCTTGCGACAGTTACCATATGCCAAATGGCTTGTTCATGCCCTTTCATCAACACTCACGACTCTCTCAAATAGCCCATATTCAGGTAGATATGAAACTCCCTCTTAAAAAACAGATTTGGCAAAAAATAATTACTCAAAAAATCTTTAACCAAGCAGAACTTTTAAGATATTTTAACAAAGAGGATTTTCAAGTCTCTGTTTTAGTAGACAAGGTAAAATCGGGCGATAGTGAAAACTTAGAGGCACTTGCCGCTAGACGCTACTGGAGTCTGCTCTTTGATGATTTTAGCAGAGACCAAAAAGCTCTTGACCCTCGAAATATAGCACTTAACTATGGTTATGCAATAGTAAGAGGAGCAGTAGCCCGCTCTTTAGTAGCACATGGTTTGCTTCCTACTTTTGGAGTCTTTCATAACTCAGAGCTCAATGCATACAACTTAGCCGATGACATTATAGAACCACTCCGCCCAATGATTGACATGGTTGTAAAAAAGTTAGAGTTAGAAGATGCTTTAGATGTTTACTTGGGTGTTGAGGTAAAATCAGCTCTCATAAATGTTCTTGTAATGCAGATGAATGTAGAGGGAGAGAAAGTTTTACTCCTCAACATTTGTGACATTTTGGCACAGACATTTGTAAAAGCTATGAAGTTAAAAGATGTAAACAAACTTAGTTTACCTACGGTAGAACAACGTGGCTAAGTTCATGTGGATATTTGTATTTTTTGACCTCCCAACAAAGACAAAAAAAGAGAGAAAAAAGTACACAGATTTTAGAAAGTTCCTGCTAAAAGATGGTTTTATAATGATGCAGTTTTCTGTATATAGTCGAATCTGTAAAGGGGATGATAGTGTAGATACTCATAAAAAAAGAGTTAAAGAGCATCTTCCACCAAAAGGGCACATACGGATGCTCTCCATAACTGACTTACAATACTCAAAAATGGAAACTTTGGTGGGTAGTAAAAAAGAGGAAGAGAAACTAGAAAAAAAACAACTTTTATTATTTTAAATGAATTGAGTAAAAAAGAAACATTTTTTTAATAAAATAGAAGAAAATAGTTTTTAATCTTGTGAAAAAATTGATAAAAATTGGTTATTTATTATAAATAATAGCAAATTTTATTTAAAAGAATCTCCACATAACCCTTGTTAAAAGGGCTATGTAAAGGTAGAGTATAGCGTATCCGAGTGAGAAAGGGGGCTATAACCAACTTACTGCAATGCAAAAAGGAAGA
>Ga0256844_10000039_pt1 | contig 51571 bp, 51 predicted proteins | sample MusselsmetaG_FD_189100 | JGI IMG/M metagenome (GOLD analysis project Ga0256844, IMG submission 189100) | Mussel associated microbial communities from hydrothermal vent at the East Pacific Rise, Pacific Ocean - Mussels | ecosystem: Host-associated > Mollusca > Shell > Unclassified ... | reverse complement strand
TTATCGGAGATGCACATGAAACAATTAAAAAACAATCAGATCACTCTGACTGCTTTTCAATTAATGAAAATGGAACTTCACTTTAAAGTAAAGTTTTTCCTTTTTCGATTGATAAATTTTAGCCATCCCTCATTGCAACCTGATGATATCTGGTTGAAATCTTAGATTATTCGGATTCTGTTACAGGGTCCACCTAAGCAAGTGTGAAAGTCTAGACCTCGGCTGACAATTGTTTTTTAATATTTGTCAGAGGTAAATACTTATGAATGAGAAAGCTAAAAGAGACATTTCACGCAAGTTACGTATTTTAGAGCACGCAAAAACCACTGGAAATATAGCTAAAACTTGTCGATATTTTGGTGTTTCACGGGACTCATTTTATACTTGGCGTAAAGCCTATAATAAATCCGGTGAAACGGGGTTAATCAACAATAAACCTTGTCCAGATAACCCTGAATATGCTGTCATCGAAAGAGGTGTGCCAATAGTTTTTTATTTAATGATATTTACGGGGATTGCTATGCTTTTGAATCTGCTGTTTGAAGCTCGCATAACTCAGCTTGAGCAACAAAAATTAGACCGTCCAAAGTGGTTACAAAATGCTTTTAATCTGACCGGACCATTAGTTGGCGCTTTATTCTTGAGCACCGTAGTGATGCTGTTTTTTTAAAAAGCTTTAGCTACTACAAATATGGCTTAAATATTGCTTGTTAATGCTTTATGAGAAAGAAAATAATTGTTATCGTCATATTATCTGTCATTTTTTTGACTCTGATAAACCATTCGCTGAGTGCTGCCGAGCGTGATTATTTTGTACCTATGGTTAAGTCATCCTGGCAGAGTGAAGCAAAAGGACAATACCAGTGTCGCTTATCACAGCGTATTCCCTTTTATGGAACGGGTATGTTTGAACACAAGTCGGGCCATCGGGTAATTTTTAAATTACTGACCGACGAAGCGATTATAGATAATGTTAATATTATTGTTCAGTCAGAACCTCCTTCGTGGCGGCATGATGATACTGTTTTTGAAATAGGCCAGTTTAAATTTGAGCATGGTCATAAGCCTTTAATTATTCCCTCGCCCTACGCCTCAAGGATGCTTCAGCAGATAGAAAATGGCATGTCACCGGTGGTGATTTATCGTGATATGGCTGATCAACGAGATTTGATATCCATTCGACTATCACCGGTGCATTTTCGTGATGCTCTGAAGGACTATCGACAGTGTGAAAAAACGCTAATAGATTTTGATCTGGATGAAATTAAAAATTTGAAAGTCTATTTTGCCAGCAATAAAGCAATATTAAATCAGGACTCCAAAAACAAATTAAAAAATATTGTTCGTTATTTAAAAATGGATAAGACTATTTTACAAGTTAAAATAGATGCCTTTGCTGATTCTCGTGGTCGACGTCGTTTCAATGATGATTTGTCAGAACGACGTGCCCGCGCAGTAGAAAATTATTTACTTTCTACTGGTATTAAAGCTGGCATGATGTATGCCGTCAGTCACGGTGAACGGGCGGCCGATCATAATAATAATACAGTATCAGGGCGAGCACATAATCGTCGTGTTGATATACACTTATTAACTCAAAAGCCACCGACAATAGCAGAACAAGAAGCAATTAAGGTGGCTAACAGAGCATTGCGCCGCCGCCGCTTAAGTGAGCGTTCAATCTTTAATCAGCAGACAGTAACAAAGGATATAGTTAAGCCACAGAAGAAAACTAACCGGCTGGTAAAACGCGATAAAAAGGAGAAAAATAACCAGTCAGCTAATAATGTTCCTGATGAAACGGTTATTGATGGTGAGCCACCGGCCCCTAATTTTATCAATTTTGATCATCTTGTGGATAAAAACAACCAAAAAATAAAATCCAAGTAGGTTCGTCGCCCATAATCCGCTATAATTGCCCACCTTAAACTTATTTCTATTAACGAATGTGGGAGAAATTCTCGATGTCTGACGTAAAAAAGGTGGTACTGGCCTATTCCGGTGGTCTGGATACTTCAATTATTGTCAAATGGCTGCAAGATGAATATCAATGTGAAGTTGTCACTTTTACTGCAGATGTAGGGCAGGGTGAAGAAGTTGAACCTGCTCGTGCTAAGGCAGAAGCTGCGGGTATTAAAGAAATTTATATTGAAGATTTGCGTGAAGAATTTGCCCGGGATTTTGTTTTTCCCATGTTTCGTGCCAATACTATTTATGAAGGTGAATACCTTCTGGGGACATCCATTGCTCGTCCTTTGATTTCTAAGCGTTTAATTGAAATTGCCAATGAAACGGGTGCTGATGCGATTTCTCATGGCGCCACCGGCAAGGGTAATGATCAGGTGCGTTTTGAACTGGGCGCTTATGCTCTTAAACCGGATGTCAAGATTATTGCTCCCTGGCGTGAATGGGATTTGAATTCACGCAAGACCTTAATGGAATATGCTGAAAAACATGGCATTGTGATTGAAAAAACTCATGGTAAAAAATCGCCGTATTCTATGGATGCCAACTTGTTGCATATTTCCTATGAAGGCGACATCCTTGAAGACCCCTGGGCAGAGCCAAAAGATTCCATGTGGTTGTGGACGATATCTCCAGAAAAAGCACCGGATGAACCCACATACCTTGAGTTTGACTATGTAAAAGGGGATATTGTTGCTATTAACGGCGCACAAATGTCACCGGCAGAGATCATGGCCTTTTTGAATAAAGCCGGTGGTGAAAATGGTATTGGCCGCACCGATATTGTTGAAAACCGCTATGTCGGCATGAAGGCGCGCGGTTGCTATGAAACACCCGCAGGTACGATTATGCTTAAAGCACACCGTGCTATGGAATCAATTACTCTGGATCGTGAAGCAGCTCATCTTAAGGATGAACTTATGCCTAAATATGCCAGCCTTATTTACAATGGTTATTGGTGGTCACCTGAACGGGAAATGCTGCAGGCCATGATTGATGAATCACAGCATGTGGTCAACGGTCAGGTTCGAGTGAAACTGTATAAAGGTAATGTGATTGTTGTAGGTCGGGCATCGGATACAGACAGTCTTTATGATGATAATATTGCCACCTTTGAAGATGATGACGGTGCCTATAATCAGCAGGATGCTGAAGGTTTTATTAAATTGAATGCCTTGAGATTACGTACTGCAGCCAAGAAGCGTTTGACCTAATCCCCCTGCTTTGCCGGATAAACAATCCCTGAATATTACTTCTATAACTACCAATAATATTTAGGGATATCACTTATATAATAAAATACTAAACTACTTTACTCTAAGTTCAGTCATTAGGAATATTGAAGTGAGAAGGGATGTGTCCAAGTTTGTCAATTTTATTGAAAAAGCTTTTATGGCTCCAGTGTTGACTATAACATCAATATTGGTGGTCATAGTATTACTCTGGATGTTTTATTTATTAACCTCTGCGAATTTATAACACGCATAAAAAAACAGGTACAAGCCTGTTTTTTTATGCGTGTTAATTGAAAAATGGCATATTGCCAAACATTTTATTGTTCTTCTTTGGTGGTGGGCGCATATTGTTATTTATTTTAGGTGGGCGACGGCTCTTCAACTCTTTGATGGCCAAAATAGTACCGGTGTAGCGACATAGGTATTCAGCGGTTTTGTCGGTTTTAGGCATTCTTAAAATCTGTGCATCAAAGTCACATACCCGAGGTACGAGTGTGGGCTTGATTAATACGATATCACCTTTTTCACAATGTTTAGGCTTACCCTGATCGGAAATACAGAAGTATTCAGCAAAACTATTATTGGCAATGAGCAGTAGGACTGCCGCAAGTAATACTTGGGTGATGTTCAAGGCTTTCTCCAGATGGTTATGGTCAGATGAGTTTACTTCTCTCTATCAGGAAGTGTGCACAGTTATAACAGTTTTTTGATACATTCTATATAGGTGTTTTCATTAGGAGCTTGATTATTTTTTTGTGCACTCCAGAGCATTTCTCCCAGACAATCCATTATTTGATGTTCTGCACTATGTTGATCTCCCGTTTTGGCACATAATTGCCGGTATAATTGAGCGATTTCAGCAGGGCGGTGGGTACCTAATTGTTCATGAATAGCAATGTGCATACCCAGATGCAGGAAAGGGTTAGTTTGCCCCATTTCCGGGGTAAAATCCTTATGTTGATTTGTTTCTGTCTGCTCAAAAAAAGGCTGGTATTCAGGATGCTGGCTAATCAGTTCAGCAATTAATGTTTCCATTGGTTCCATGGGTTGTTGCTTTTTAAATTTTTGCCAGCTTTGAAAATACACCTTGCGCAGCTGATTTCTGTCCTGAGTGAAAAGCATTGCTAACCTCTGTTGTTATTATTGGCTGTTATTCACAGCACTTTCTCTGATCGATGCTATTCTTTATCTTTTTTTTAATGATTGCAAGTACTTAGCTAGCTTTGCTCAGAGGCTGATAAATATGTGCAGATCTGAAGTATTTTATTATTTTTGATAAAAGTCAATAAACCTAAATATAGCTAATAAATTTAATTCTTATATTATATTTTTGCTATACTTTAATTACAACCGCACATTAATTATATGTTGCTGTTGAATGTTTGCTATGGGCTCTTTTGATAAAAGGGCTTCCCTGAAACTTAAAAGAAATGTCGGTTATGGAATTAAAAAATATAAATGATATCGATGATGCAACCAAGCATTCTCGTCGGGAACTCTTTCGTATCGGTATTGCTCTGTTGTTTATCGTTGGTATTATGCTGTACACCTTTTCACAAAATACGGTTGACGGCAGTCCCAGTACCTTATTGATTATTGCGGCGATGATTGGTGGCTATATGGCCATGAATATCGGGGCTAATGATGTCGCAAATAATGTTGGACCGGCAGTCGGTTCACGAGCTCTGACAATGGGCGGTGCCATATTAATTGCGGCTATTTTTGAGGCATCGGGTGCTTTACTGGCCGGCGGTGATGTGGTCAGCACCATTAAAAAAGGTATTATTAATCCAGCCGGGGTGATAAATGGTGATGCCTTTGTCTGGATGATGATGGCGGCATTGTTAGCCGGTGCGATCTGGCTTAATATTGCTACTGCTCTTGGTGCACCGGTATCAACCACTCACTCTATTGTCGGTGGTGTGTTGGGTGCAGGCATTGCTGCGGGTGGAATGGGTATTGCCAACTGGGACAAGATGGGCGCTATTGCTGCCAGTTGGGTAATATCACCAGTGCTCGGTGGTATTATTGCCGCCCTGTTTCTTTATTTGATTAAACGTTTTATTACTTATCGAACGGACATGATCAGTGCGGCAAAAAGGGTAGTGCCTATTTTTGTTGCCGCTATGGCCTGGGCATTTTCAACTTATCTTATCCTCAAGGGCTTGAAAAAAATATGGAAAGTTGATTTTATGAGCGCTGTGGGTCTTGGACTGATCATTGCTGTGCTCATTTATATTATCGTTAAGCCTTTGCTGGCACGTGCAGCAGACAAACTGCTCAATGATAAGGAAAGTGTCAACTCTTTGTTTACGATTCCGCTGATTTTTTCTGCCGCCCTGCTGAGTTTTGCTCATGGTGCAAATGATGTGGCCAATGCAGTGGGTCCACTGGCAGCAATCAATGAGGTGATCAGTAGTGGTGATGTGGTGGCTAAAGCTGCTATCCCATTATGGGTGATGATGATTGGTGCTATTGGTATTGCCATTGGACTGGCACTATACGGGCCTAAATTAATTAAGACTGTCGGTTCTGAAATCACTGAGCTGAATAAAATGCGTGCTTTTTGTGTGGCTATGGCTGCCTCTATTACCGTTATTATTGCTTCACAACTGGGCCTGCCCGTCAGTTCCACTCATATCGCTGTTGGTGGTATATTTGGTGTCGGCTTTCTACGTGAATATCTCAAGGCGACCTATGTTGAGATGGTTGCTGAAATTAAGCATCACCATGAAAGTGACAATCCTGAAGAAGTTGAAGAGTTTTTATTTGAGTTTAAAAAAGCTCCGCTAGAGAAAAAACGGCAGATGCTCTATGAACTGAAAATGAAGTCGGCTAAAGCTCATTTGACGAAAAAAGAACGTAAACAACTGAAGAAGGTCTACAATACAGAGCTGGTAAAGCGTTCACATCTGTACAAGATTGCTGCAGCCTGGGTTATTACTGTACCGATTTCGGGTATCATGGCAGCATTATTGTTCTTTATGATTAAAGGCATGATGATGCCCTGAGCATTATTTGTTCGGCAGCAGAGTTTATGAACTGTGCTGCTGTTGCAATTGCCGGTCAATAAATGTCTGCCAGATGGCATCCGGCCGCCAGATGGCATACAAGTCCGTAAAGGCTTTGTCTTTTTGCCAGCCGAGCCTGGTGATCCGATAAACTGCCATAAAAGCGGATACTCGTTTGTTTGCCGCGCAATGTATAAAGATCTTTTTCTCCCGATTCTGCGCCATTACTGCCATAAAGCGTAATAAATCATTTTCTTTTGGATGATGAAAATCAACAGGAATGTGTACATATTGAATATTTTTTTCATTGAGTAAGGAAGCCTCATCGGGTAGTGAATACTCACTATTATGCAGCCCCAGATTAATAACAAGCTTAACATCAGCATTAACAATATCTGCAAGCTCCTGTTCTGTGGGCTGTCCACTGGTGCTGATACTAGCAGACAGTTGCAGATAATTGTCTATGGATTCTATGGACATATTTTTAGTGTTTCTTTAGGTGTGACAGCCTGTTGACTATTAGCTACTGGTTTTCTTCCCAAATTCACAAAGATCCTCAATCAGACAGGCATCGCATTTTGGCTTTCGTGCCACGCAGATATAGCGCCCTAATAGAATGAGCCAGTGATGGGCATTAAGCATAAACTCTTTGGGTATAAGTCTCAGCAGGCGTTTTTCCACTTCCAGTACATCTTTTCCCGGGGCGATTTTGGTGCGGTTAGATACGCGAAAAATATGGGTGTCAACGGCCATGGTTGGATGACCAAAGGCAGTGTTGAGCACCACATTGGCAGTTTTTCGGCCGACGCCGGGCAAGGCCTCCAGAAATTCACGGTTATCCGGTACTTTACTATGATGCAAATCAACCAGCATTTTACAAGTTTTAATGATGTTTTTGCCTTTGCTATTGTACAGGCCGATTGTTTTGATATATTCTTTCAGGCCATCTTCTCCCAAAGCATAAATAGCTTCTGGGGTGTTTGCTAACGGATATAGTTTAGCTGTTGCCTTATTAACGCCTTTATCGGTGGCTTGAGCGGACAAAATAACGGCAATCAGTAATTCAAATGGATTGCTGAAATTAAGCTCAGTCTTTGGTTGTGGATTATCCGCTTGCAGACGGCTAAAAATTTCAGTGCGCTTGGCTTTATTCATCTCAATGGCTTTCTATTGTCTGCATGGCCGGTTCAATATCCTGTTGTTTTGTTTTTTCCCCTGCTTTTCTTTTTTTCTCATAATAGTTTCGTGCCGCCAGTAAAAAGGCCAGTCCAATAAAAGCACCTGGTGGTAGTATTGCCAGAAGAAAACCTTGATAGTCGGGGATGACTTCAATCGTCAGCCATTGCATGCCTTCGCCAAACATAATCTGGGCATTGGTAAATAAGGTGCCCATACCAATCACTTCACGCAATGTACCAAGCAGCAGCAGTACCATCGTAAAGCCAAGACCGGTCATCAGTCCGTCAAACATTGATTTTCCTATAGTATTCTTTGAAGCGAAAGCCTCGGCACGGGCGATAATGGCACAATTAGTGACAATCAAGGGAATAAATATCCCCAAAACCAGATAAAGTTCATGAAACCAGGCATGGATAATGAGTTCGATAGCGGTGACAACGGAAGCAATAATGACGACAAAGACAGGGAGACGAATTTCCGGACGCACAATATTACGGATTAATGATACGGACATATTTGATAAAATCAGTACTAAAGTGGTCGCAATACCCAGACCAAGTGCATTTATGACCGTGTTGGATACTGCCAATAAAGGACAAAGACCCAGCATTTGTGCAAAAATTGTATTATTGTCCCAGAAACTGTCTCGGGCTATAAGGGCATATTCTGAGCTAATTGATGTCGATGTTGGTTGATCAGTACTGGCCATAATTTTTTCTCTGTTGCGGGGAAGTGTTATGCAATTTATTGTATTGCTCCTGAGTTAAAAAGAGCTTGTTTTGATTATGATTAAAATAGTCCAGTGCTTTGTAGACAGCATTGACTACCGCCCGTGGAGTAATTGTTGCACCCGTAAATTGCTCAAATTCACCACCATCTTTTTTGACTTTCCACGGAGTGCTGATAGACGCAATCAGGTATTTATTGTTAAAACTTAAAATCCAGTCATTTTTGGCTAGTTCTATTTTATCTCCCAGACCGGGTGTTTCCTTATGGCTAATGACCCGAACGCCTAAAACATGGCCATTTTTTTTGATGGCTATCAGTAATTTGATATCACCACTATAACCTTCATTTGTGGTGATTGAAAAAGCGACGGCAACAGGTGTTTTATCCTGCCATGCCTGATAGATAGTGGTGCTTCCTTTATTGCCTAGCTGGGATGATTCAGCCACCTGTAGTTGACTTTCTAATAAGTTATTGGTGTAGCTTTTGGGGGGGATTATATTATTTAAATTGCGCAATAAATTGGCCTTCTCACTGGCTTCAATTTTATCTTTGGTCAGTTCAAACGTAGTCATGACCAACGCGGTACCAACACCTGCAAAAACGGCTAATAAAATGGCACTGATAAGCATATTACGCACTAATGATGTCTTCATGGAAGCTCCTGATCATCATTATTGATCGTTTGCCCATAAACTCGTGGCTGAGTATAATAATCGAGCAGGGGCACAGTCATATTCATCAGTAAAACAGAAAATGCAATTGCATCAGGATAACCACCCCAGGTACGGATAATATAAATTAATGCGCCAATACCGATGCCATAAAAAATACGCCCTTTGGGAGTGGTGGCTGCGGTAACAGGATCCGTAGCAATAAAAAAGGCACCGAGCATAGTGGCTCCGGAGAACAGGTGAAACATGGGTGACGGATTACTATCCAGCTCAAAACTGCCAAATAATAGTGATAGAAATCCTAGAGTGGCTAATAAAGACAAGGGAATATGCCAGCTGATTAAGCCCTTATATAACATAAACAGGCCACCGGCAAGAAAAGCCAGGTTGACCCATTCTGTACCAATGCCTCCAAACAAACCAAAGGTATTGCCCTGAGCATCAATTTCATTAATGGTTGCTGCATTACTCAATACCGCAGTACGGACAATACCCAGTGGTGTTGCTGAGCTGAGTGCATCAATACTAATGTTATCCGGTAGTTGCGCAAACAGTTGGAAATTCAGGCTTTGCAATAGACTTAATGTCTGCCCATGGTGCAGTGATAATAACATCTCAGGTGTTTGCCAATAAGTGGTCATTTGCGCTGGGAAGGATACCAGTAAAATGGCATAAGCCACCATGGCCGGATTAAAAATATTATAGCCAATGCCGCCATAGAGTTGTTTAGTAATGACAATGGCAAATATCATACCGACAAATGTGAGCCACCAGGGAGCCAGTGGTGGCAAAGCGACACCGACAATGACGGCAGTGAGTAAGGCACTATTATCATTGAGGTAAACCTTAATCGGGCGCTGTCTCAGATAAAGCATTATGGCTTCAAAAGCGTAAGCAAATATAATGGCCAGTACGATATTAATCAGTACACCATAGCCAAAAATATAGGCAGAAGTAACAATGCCGGGGATCATTAACATGGTCACGACGCGCATTATTTTGGCCACAGACAAATCAGGCTTTAAAAAAGGTGAGCTTTGAGCTAAAAACATAATGCGTATATTAATTCCTATTATTTATTATTTTCATTGCGCCGTTCATTGGCCTGATCAATTTGTTTTTGCTGAGCAGTTGTCAGGTTGTGGGTGTTTTTTTGTTGTGCCTGCTGTTGAGCTTTCTTGGTTTTTGCTCGGGCAATAGCCTGCTGGATTAAATCTGTGGCCTCTGTTTTATTTTCGTTATCACCAGGTTGGTTGGTTTGTGCATCCAGTGCTTTTTTTCTGGCCAGTTTCTCTTTACGCAAGCGTGCGGCCTCTGCCTTGATCTGTTTGGCTTTTTCCAGACGTGATTGACGAAATTCATGGCGTTTACGGGCAATATCTGCTTTATTACGCTCTTCCTGCTCATGCCATATTTCATTTTTAGCATAGCGATAATATTGTACCAGCGGTATATTACTGGGACAGGCATAAGAGCAGCAGCCGCACTCAATACAGTCAAAAAGATTGTATTGTTGAATTTTGTCCAGTTCCCGTGAGCGGGCATACCAGTACATCTGCTGTGGTAATAATGACATGGGACAAACATCAGAACATCGAGCACAACGAATACAGGGCATTGCTGGAGGTGGTGTCGCCAGCTCATTTTTTTCACTGACCAGCAAGCAATTAGTGGCCTTGGTGACTGGTATATCAATTGATGGCAGAGCAAAGCCCATCATCGGTCCGCCCATAATAACTTTTTCAATCTTGTCTGCTTTTAAACCTGCCTGTTTTAACACTTCGCGAATGGGCATGCCAATGGGCACTTCCATATTCTGAGGCGTTTTTATGGCACCGCCGGTAATGGTGACTATCCTGGAAATCAAAGGTTCACCACGATAAACAGCGTGATAGACTGCTGCTGCTGTGGTGACGTTGTGGCAAATCATACCAATGTCCATTGGTAAACCTCTGGAAGGAACTTCTTTGCCTGTCAATACCTGGATGAGTTGTTTTTCTCCACCCGCTGGATAACGTGCCGGTACTGGAATAATCTCTATTGGTGCTTCAGTATGAGTCTGGCGATAACCACTGATTGCCGTTAATAGCGCCTGGTAAGCCTCTGGTTTATTGTCTTCGATGCCGATTAAACATTTTTTTGCACCGGTGACTTTCTTGATTAATAACGTACCCAGAATAATTTCTTCCGAGCGATAGCGCATTAAGACATCATCACAGGTAATATAAGGTTCACATTCAGCAGCATTAATAATGAGTGTTTTAGTGTGTTTTTGTGCTGCTGTATGCAGTTTGGCTGCACTGGGAAAAAGAGCACCACCGAGGCCGACAATACCCGCATCAGCAATTTGTTTTATGATGTTGCTATTACTGAGTGCACTGATGGTTTGCTGGCCCTGAACTATTGCTGATTGTTCTGAAATAAGTGGTTTACATGCGCTCCATTGTTCATAGCCATCGCTATCAATGATGATGCATAATGCGCTTAACCCGGATGGATGAGGGATAGCATGTTCTTTTATGGCACTTACGACACCTGAAGCAGAAGCATGTATGGGCGCACTAATGGTGCCACTGGCATGTGCGATGAGTTGGCCCTTTAATACTTTATCTCCGGTTTTAACAATGGGTTCAGCTGTTTGGCCAATATGCTGATTTAATGGAATAATTAGCTGGCGTACAGGTTTAGCTGAGTTGATCGGCTGCCGGGTCGATTGTGTCTTTTTACCTGCCAGTTGAATGCCTCCGGGGAAGGACCATAACTTGTATAACTTATCTTTAATAGCAGAACTAACAACCTGTGCATGTTTCATTATCGTGCGCTCTCCGCCAGTACTTGCTCGACTGTGTTAAAGATGGTATCACTGTCTTGATTATTGGCATTGAATTGTGGCTCAGGCCATTGCCAGTTGCCAATGGTTTGTTTCATGGGCAGCATTTCAATACAATCCACCGGGCAAGGGGGAACACATAATTCACAGCCTGTACATTCGCTTTCGATCACCGTATGCATTTGCTTGGCAGCGCCCAGAATGGCATCTACCGGGCATGCCTGGATACACAGGGTGCAGCCAATGCAGGTATCCTCAATAATAACTGCTACAACAGGTCCCTGGTGACACTCGTTATCATCCATGGACAACACTTCAACATCCAGTAAATCGGCCAGAGACTGGATGAGATTATTACCACCGGGTGGACATAAGTTAATTGCTGCTTCGCCGGCAGCAATGGCCTCAGCATAAGGTCGGCAACCGGCAAAAGAACACTGGCCACATTGTGTTTGCGGTAGCAGGGCATCAATTTTATCAATAACCGGACTGGATTTTACTTTGAATATGACTGCGGCAAGCCCGAGGATAAGACCAAAAAAAAATGCCAGGGCTAAAAATGCAAAAATGCCATAGATCATTAATTAAGTCCCTTATCAAGGCCGGAAAAACCTAAAAAGGCAATCGCCATTAAACCTGCGGTGATCAGGCCAATAGGTGCACCCTGAAAAATCTCGGGGACATCGGCTGCCGCAAGACGTTCCCGGATAGAAGCAAATAAAATCATTACCAGTGAAAAACCGACGGCAGCACCAAAACCAAACAAAATAGATTCAAAAAAACCATAACCGGTTTGAACATTGAGCAGGGCAACCCCTAGTACTGCACAATTGGTGGTGATAAGAGGTAAAAACATGCCCAGCACCTGGTAGAGCATTGGACTGGTTTTATGTACCAGCATTTCGGTAAAATTGACTACTGCGGCAATGACTAAAATAAAAGCAATGGTTCTTAGATATTCAATCTCAAGAGGTAATAAAATATAGTGATTGACCAGATAGCTGGAAGCAGAGGACAGGGTCAGCACAAATGTGGTGGCCAGCGCCATACCTGCAGCTACTTCCAGTTTCCTTGACGATCCCATAAAAGGGCAAAGTCCGAGAAACTTGACCAGTACAAAGTTGTTGACAAATATCGTGGAAATGAGTAGTAAAAAATATTCATTCATAAAAAAAGTCTTCAGTCCCAGGTCCTAAGTTTCAGGTGTAAGTCAGAGACTTAGGACCTGGGACTTAGGACTTCTCTATGTTATTTAACTTTCATGCCGGGCTGGGCACCATTGTCTTGATCACCCTGAGGATTCAGTATCCATAAATCTTCACCACCAGGCCCAGCTGCCAGCACCATACCTTCGGATACCCCAAAACGCATTTTTCTGGGGGCCAGATTGGCAACCATGACAGTGAGTTTACCTTGCAGATCTTCTGGTGCATAGGCAGATTTGATACCGGCAAAGACATTACGGGTTTCACCACCGATATCCAGTGTCAGCTGTAATAATTTATCGGCCTTAGCGACATGTTGTGCCTTAATAATACGGGCAATACGCAGATCGATTTTGGCAAAATCATCAAAACTGATGGTATCGCCAACAGGATCGGCAAGTCGGTGTGAGGAGTCACTTTGGCTGCCGATGATTTCATTTTCAATGATCCTGGTTGATGCTTCTGCCTGTTTGTCAGGCTGTGCAGCAATAGTGTTTAATTGTTCTTTGGATGCATCAATTACCGCCTGTACTTTGTCTTCTTCAACACGCATCATTAACGGTTTAAAGTTGTTTATTTGATGACTGGTCAGAGGTGTTTTTACATCCTGCCAGTGCATTGTGCCGATATTTAAAAAGGCACAGGTTTTTTCTGCCATAACAGGTAATACTGGACTCAGATAAATCATCAGTTGTCGGAATAAATTAAGCCCCATGCTGCACACATCATGTACTTCCTGCTCCCGGCCTTCTTCTTTAATCGCCTGCCAGGGCTTTTTGTCGTCAATATACTGATTAGCCAAATCAGCCAGAGCCATAATTTCCCGTATGGCCTTGCTGAATTCCCGTTGTTCATAATGGCTGGCAATGGATGCTGATGCCTGAGCAAACTGGTCAAATAATTGTGGTTCACTGATATTATCTGATAATGTAGAATTAAATTTTTTCTTGATAAAACCAGCACAACGACTGGCAATATTAACCACTTTACCTACCAGATCAGCATTAACCCGCAGACGAAAATCTTCAAGATTAAGATCTAAATCAGTGACACCACTGCCTAGTTTAGCAGAAAAATAATAACGTAAATATTCAGGATCAAGTTCATTAAGATAGGTACGTGCTTTAATGAATGTGCCTCTTGATTTGGACATTTTTTTGCCGTCGACGGTTAGAAAACCATGCGAAAAAATGGCGGTGGGTGTTCTAAAGCCGGAACCATGTAAAATAGCCGGCCAGAATAAACCATGAAAATAAATAATATCCTTGCCAATAAAATGATACAGCTCAGTTTTACTGTCAGACTCCCAAAAACTATCAAAATCAATGCCTTTTTTATCACATAAATTCTTGAAGCTGGCGATGTAACCAATGGGAGCATCCAGCCAGACATAGAAGAATTTACCCGGTGCATCTGGAATTTCAAAACCGAAATAGGGGGCATCGCGGGAAATATCCCATTCCTGAAGACCGGCTTCAAACCACTCCTGCAGCTTGTTTTGTACTTCAGCCTGCAAATGTCCGGAGGTTGTCCATTGTTTGAGCATGGTTGCAAAATCAGGCAATTTAAAAAAGTAGTGCTCTGAATCTTTTTCAATGGGCTTGGCGCCGGAAACTACAGAGACCGCATTTTTTAACTCAATGGTGTTATACGTGGCTCCGCAGGCTTCACAATTGTCACCGTATTGATCGGCCGCGCCGCATTTAGGGCATTCCCCCTTAATAAAGCGGTCAGGTAAAAACATTTCTTTTTCTGGATCATAGGCCTGGGAAATAGTACGTGTACTAATATGGCCTGCCTGCTTAAGACGTTTATAAATGGTTTCGGCAAAAAAACGATTTTCGTTGGAGTGTGTGCTATGAAAATTATCAAAATTAACAGCAAAATCTTTAAAATCAGCCTGATGTTCATCACTGGTATCGGCTATCAGCTTTTCCGGACTGATACCTTCAGCCTGAGCGCGCAGCATGATCGGTGTGCCATGAGCATCATCTGCACAGACATAGTAGCATTCATGACCTTGCATTTTTTGAAAACGTACCCATATGTCTGTCTGAATGTATTCGACGAGATGTCCTAAATGGATTGAACCATTGGCATAGGGTAATGCACTGGTGACCAGAATTTTTCTTTTGGTACTTTCAGAGCTTGCGTTATCGGAATTTGCTTGTGTTTCCATGACTTGAACTGCCTGTGCGGATTAAGTTAAAAAAAGAACGGGGTATCTTAACAATTTTTTAAGTTCATTTGTATATTATAGTAAAAACTGTATAATAACATACCAATTTACTCAAGATTTAAATGATACAGAAACAATATAGCTGGAGTTTTTAAACATGGCAACTGCTGAACAAGTTAACGAAAAATTAAAAGAATTTATTGACCCCTATCTGGAAAGTGATCTGGCGTCTGCTCATTGCGTCAAAGATACGCAGGTAGAAGGTGCAAAAGCCACTGTCGACATTGAATTGGGCTTTCCCCACAAGGGATATCAGCAGGAATTAACGGCTAAACTTACTGACTTGCTCAAACAACTTGATGGTATTGATGAGGTTGTTATTAATGTCAGCAGCAAAATTATTGTGCATGCGGTACAAAAGGGTGTACAGCCTATTCAAGGTGTTAAAAATATCGTTGCCATTGCTTCAGGCAAAGGTGGTGTCGGTAAATCAACTACGACGGTTAACCTGGCTTTAGCACTGGCTGCTGAAGGTGCAAGCGTAGCGGTACTTGATGCGGATATTTATGGGCCGAGTATGCCAAGAATGCTGGGCATCTCCGGCAAACCTGAATCAATAGATGGACAATCCTTAGAGCCTATGGTTAATTATGGTATTCAGACGATGTCCATCGGCTTTTTAATTGATGATGATACGCCGATGATCTGGCGTGGCCCTATGGTGACTCAGGCGCTGGAGCAATTATTCAAAGATACTCGCTGGAAAGATGTTGATTATCTGGTTGTTGATTTACCACCGGGTACCGGTGACGTGCAATTAACTCTGGCGCAAAAAATTCCCGTCAGTGGTGCTGTTGTGGTGACCACTCCTCAGGATATTGCTCTGCTGGATGCGCGTAAAGGCCTGAAGATGTTTGAAAAAGTCAACGTGCCGGTACTGGGCGTGGTGGAAAATATGTCGACTCATATCTGCTCTAATTGCGGCCATGAAGAGCGTATTTTTGGTGAAGGCGGTGGTCAGCGTATGTCGGAAGAAGAAAATGTTGATCTATTAGGCTCCTTACCTCTGGATATGAGTATCCGTCAGCTTGCCGATGATGGTAAACCAACGGTTATTTCTGAGCCAGAGAGCCGTATTACTGAATTATATACCGATATTGCCCGTAAAGTGGCTGCCAAACTGGCTCTTAAAGCACGTGATTATAGTAATCGTTTCCCTAAAATCGTGATTAAAAATGACTAATATGTAATTTTAGTCTCTTTTGACTACGGTAAAAAACCGCTGCACAGAAATGTCAGCGGTTTTTTTGTTTTTATGCACATAATGTCATAATAGTGTCACAATTATCGTGTGTAATAACAGGTCAAATCATAATAGTGCTGGAATAACCATGCTGCAAAAGTCAGAAAAAAAAATATTACTGGTGGAAGATGAGCGGGCTATCCGTGAAATGATGAAATTTGCATTTCAACATAGCCAGTATATCTTACTGGAAGCAGAAGATGCAGAGCAGGCGCAGGTGATGATTTTAAAAGACTATCCGGATTTAATTTTGCTTGACTGGATGCTGCCGGGAATAAGCGGTATTGAACTGGCGCACCGCTTAAAAAAAGATGACTATAGTCAGGACATTCCTATTATTATGCTGACTGCACGGGGTGAAGAAAATGATCGTATCCGTGGTTTTGATGCCGGAGCCGATGACTATGTCAGCAAACCATTTTCACCCAAAGAATTAATGGCTCGTATTAAAGCTGTGCTTAGGCGTGTCTCTCCAGAACAGGAAGGAATTATTGAACTGGGCGATATTAGCATGGACATCGTTAAGCACCGCTTATCTGTCAATGGGCAGAAGTTTGAACTGGGGCCGACAGAGTATAAATTGCTGCATTTTTTTATGACCCATGCTGAGCGAGTCTACAGTCGCAGCCAATTATTGGATCGAGTCTGGGGAGGAAGTGTTTATATTGAAGAACGTACAGTGGATGTACATATCCGACGTCTTAGAAAAGCATTGAGTCAGTTTAATGTGGAACATCTGATTCAGACAGTACGGGGCTCAGGTTATCGTTTTTCAACGGAATAAGTAAAATCAGATAACTTATTTTTCAGTTGTGTTGTATTGCTGATTACTATCAAGGGAAATGAATGGGGAAAAATAAGCACGCTTTTTATAGTGAACTCATCTGGGCATCCACTGGTCTTGTTTTACTATTGTTTATTGGTTATTTAACGGATTATCCGTGGTTGTTTCTGACCATTGGTTTATTGATTTATATTTTTTGGCACCTGAAACAACTGACACGGCTGATTAACTGGTTAGAAAATAATAAAGAAATACCTCCGGATGCCCTGGGCTTCTGGGGTGATGTGTTTAGACACCTGTATCGTATTCAGCGTCATAATCGTCAGCGCCAGGAAAAATTAATCATGTTGCTTGAGCGCTACAAAGAGTCGACTGAAGCGATGCCTGATGCCACTATTATTATCAATGAGCAGGGTGAAATTGAGTGGTTCAATTCTAAATGTGTCCGCTATTTTGGTCTGCGTAAAAAACACGACTATGGTCTTCTGCTCACCAATGTGATACGCAGTCCGGTTTTATGGGAATTTTTAGAACAACACGATAAGGATGATAATTTTCAGGGTGTACTGGAAATGTCCGCCCCGGATAATGAACGCATATTGTCAATACGCCTGATTCATTATAGGCAGAAGTATCTGCTGATAGCCAGAAATATCACCAGTATGGTTAAATTGAAAACCATGCGCAAAGATTTTGTTGCCAATGTTTCGCATGAATTAAGAACACCATTAACGGTGATTAATGGTTATCTGGAAACATTGCAGGAATATTTACAGGATGAACCTCTCTATACCAGTCCCATACAGCTTATGCAGCAACAGTCCTGTCGTATGGGGCATATTGTTGAAGATCTGCTATTGTTGTCCAAGATTGAAAGTAATGAAAAACGAACATTGAGTAATGATTTTGTTGATATGCATGGCCTGCTTTCTATATTAAAAAAAGAAGCACTGGCACTGAGTAATGGCAAGCAAAGCATCAGTCTGATCAATTCAGGAAAAAGATGGTTGAAAGGTGATAGTAATGAATTACAAAGTGCTTTTTCCAATTTGATCAGCAATGCTATTCACTATACACCTCAGGGTGGCATTATAATCATTCGCTGGCTTTTTGATGGGCAACAGGCTTGTTTTGCAGTTGAAGATAATGGTGAGGGGATTGCTGATCATCATCTTGTGCGTTTAACAGAACGTTTTTATCGTATTGATGTTGGACGTTCCCGTGCCACCGGTGGTACGGGTTTAGGGCTGGCTATTGTTAAACATGTTTTGACCCATCATCATAGTCAACTGGAAATTGACAGCAAAGTTGGACAGGGTTCAGTTTTTTACTGTAAATTTCCTGATAAAATGCTGACTGTAGATGATCCGCAGGAAAAACCAGCGAGTCATTAATCGCGCTCAGTATTCACCTGTTGATACACTGTCTCCGGGCAGTGATGTCTGTAGACAGTGAAGATGATTGTCTGTATCTGTTTATGGTGTCTCTGTATCAGCACTAATGTGTTGTTTTTCTTTTGCTGTACGTAGATAATGTGCGCCTGAATATCAATATATTAGAGTAAATAATAACAATGAGTATCAAGTCAGATCACTGGATCCGTTCCATGGCGGAGAATGAGGGCATGATTGAGCCTTTTGAACACAATCAGGTGAAGAAAAAAAATGGTGAACGCATTGTCTCCTATGGTACTTCCAGTTATGGCTATGATGTCCGTTGTTCACGTGAATTTAAAATCTTTACTAATATTAATTCTGCAATAGTCGATCCTAAGGATTTTGATGATGACAGCTTTGTTGATGTTGAATCGGATGTGTGTATTATCCCGCCTAACTCTTTTGCTTTGGCCAGAACAGTTGAATATTTTCGTATACCCAGAAAAGTATTAACTATCTGTCTGGGTAAATCGACTTATGCGCGCTGCGGGATAATTGTTAACGTCACCCCCCTGGAGCCTGAATGGGAAGGTCATGTGACCCTGGAGTTTTCTAATACTACACCACTACCGGCAAAAATCTATGCCAATGAAGGTGTTGCCCAGATGTTATTTTTTGAATCCGATGAAGTCTGTGATATATCCTATAAAGATCGTCAGGGTAAATATCAGGGGCAAACAGGTGTTGTGACCCCCAAAACCTGATCTTTACTTACCACTAAGAGTCAAATAACATGCCTAATAGCATTGTCATTACGAGCATTTTCTCCTTTAAAGGTGAAACTTATTCGCCTTCAATAAAAATTGATCTGGATGCATTGATGACAAGCATTCAGGATGATACGGAGTTAGAGCCAAATAAGCTGCTTACCTCTATCTATCCACGTTTAGCGGCTAGTCTTGATATTGACAGCTATTCATATGCTTATGAAATAATGCTGGCAGCAGATGTGAAATATTCAGCAGCAGAAGGTATTGCCGCATTATTTCTGCAGGATGAAAGCTTTGATTTTTCGTCTTTTTATAAAAAATGGTTAGCAGATAAAACTCTTGGGGTTTTACAAATAATTGTAGATGAATATTTGCCTGAAGTTGATTTAAGCCAGCCAACAGCGATTAAAAGTGCTCTGCTGGCCGCCTATGCTGCAGGAAAAAACAGTGACTGATTTAAGGTTTAGTGAGCACTCATGCCTTCCTGATAAGATGTGAGCGTTGAGACAAATTCAGGTTTACCACTTTCCTGTTGAATAATTTTTACCGGCAAATAATTCAGTTCAGGAGCACACCAGAGAGTAATATGTTTACCTTTATTATAACGCTGGTGGCGGATTTTTATCGCTTTATAGCTGCCCAGTGACGTATAGACCCTCTCGTCACCCAGAATGTCAAAATGATATTGCTTAACTTTCCCGCCATCAGCAATATAAAAACTAAAGTGTTTTTCAGGCTGATTGGCTAATTTAAGCATCAGAGCCAGTTGATAGGAAAGTTTATCAATGGTTTGTGCCGGGATTGCTAAACGCCATTTACTATTTTTATGTTTATGGTGGTTATTGACCTGTCGGTGTTGCCAGTCAAAAATCAGCTCAATATCACGTCGTTTCTTTTTATCTCTAAGTTGCAAAAAACTATATCTCAGCGGCTGAATTATGCCATTAATAATTTGTCCCTCGCTTTGTTCATTGCGTGTTTCATTTTTTTTGAAAGCCAGCAAGCCAATGGCCATGGAATAGGATTTAAAGTGATACTTTTGTTGCTTATCTTCAGTTTGACTCAGACTCAATGAATTGGTGACGTTAATGCCCTCAAGTCCCATGGCAGTGATTAAATAGGTGGCTACAAAAGGTTTTAGTTGAGGAGCTGTCTGGGCATGCACTATGGCAGATAAAAAGATGCTGGTCAGAAAAACTGAGCTTATGATAAAAATAATTAACGGGCGATATTGTCTGTGCATCATTTTATTGTTTGTTTGCCGATTGGTTATTTTGTGCAATGTTGCTTACACCGCTTGTTTATGGATGATGCCGGATAACCTGATCATCGATGAGTTGTATTTGCCCCTGTGCAATCCACTCAATGACCTGAGGGTAGGCAATGTGCTCCTCTTTCAGCACTCGTTGTGCCAGACTCTCTTTGCTGTCATGGGCCAATACAGGGACGGATTTCTGTAAAATGACCGGCCCGCCATCCAGCTTGGTGCTGACATAATGAATAGTCAATCCGTGCTCTTTATCTCCAGCCTGTAGTGCCCGCTGATGGGTATGCAGACCTCGATATTTAGGTAGCAAAGACGGGTGGATATTAATCATTCGGCCATAAAAATGATTGACAAAATGATCACTTAAAATACGCATAAAACCCGCCAGCACAATGAGCTCAGGTTGAAACTGTTCAATGCAACGGATCAGTTCAAGATCAAAACTTTCCCGATTGCTATATTGCTGGTGTTCGATCACACGGGTAGGAATGCCTGCCTGCTGGGCACGTTCAAGCCCATAAGCTTTACTATCATTACTAAGCACACACTTAATGCGGGCATTAAGTGTGTGCTTAGTAATGTGATCAATAATACTTTGCAGATTGCTGCCACCACCGGATAGTAAGACAACTATGGCCAGTGGTTGCTCAGTGTGAGGTAAATCGTTCAAAAGTTTTTCTGCTCAATGGTTATTCGCTAATCAGCACGCTGGGCATTTTTTCTGAACTATGCTCGATGGTACCTAAGGTAAAGACACTCTCACCTTGTTGTTGAAGGTATTTTATTGTGCGTTGTTTATCCTCTGCTGAGACGACAACAACCATACCAATGCCGCAGTTAAATGTCCGGTACATCTCGCTGGCTTCAATATTCCCCTGCTCTTGTAACCAGTTAAATACTGCAGGTCGACGCCAGCTGCTACCATCAATTTTTGCCTGAGTATTTGCCGGCATTACTCGTGGCAAATTTTCTAATAAGCCACCACCGGTTATATGACACAGGGAATGAATATCCACCTCTTTAGCCAGTGCCAATAATGATTTAACATAGATACGTGTTGGTTCCAGCAGACGGTTACCCAGGGTGTCACCATCAAGGTCGGCGTTTAAATCGGCAGCGGATACTTCAATGACTTTGCGAATAAGAGAGTAACCATTAGAATGCGGCCCACTGGATGCAAGCCCCAGTAAAACATCACCGGCTTTAACTTTAGAGCCATCAATAATATCTTCTTTTTCGACAATACCAACACAAAAGCCGGCCAGATCGTAGTCATCGCCTTCATACATACCCGGCATTTCCGCTGTTTCGCCTCCGGTCAGAGCACAGCCTGATTGAATACAGCCTTCGCTAATGCCTTTAATTACATCACTGGCGGTATCAATATCAAGCTTTCCTGTGGCATAATAATCGAGAAAGAATAGAGGCTCTGCACCGGCAACAATCAAATCGTTAGCGCACATAGCTACCAGATCAATTCCAATGGTATCGTGTTTGCCGATCATTAAGGCTAGTTTTAATTTTGTACCCACGCCATCAGTACCGGAAACCAGTACGGGATGTTTATAGCGTTCAAGCGGCAACTCAAATAAGGCACCAAAACCACCTAAACCGCCCAGTACTCCAGGTCGTTGTGTTGCCTTTGTGTAAGGTTTAATGCGTTCGATAAGCGAATTACCGGCATCAATATCTACACCTGCATCACGATAACTGAGGGATTGTTTACTCACCTGGCAACTCCAAAATTTAATGAAGGAAAAATTAAGCGCCCATTATACTGCAAATGTAATTATAGAATCTACCAGACAGTGATTGTTTGTCTATCGGCAGAAAATTGTTGTGGATTATACTAACGAAGAAATTTTTGCTATTCTATCGTGTTAGAATTTACCTGTCAGGGCATTAATAAGGAAAATAAACCTTGAAACTTAACCTAGTAATGTGGCTGAAAAAACCACCCAGGAGTCACTATTTGAAAAATAGCTTTTTTGAGTTGTTGGCTATCGTTATTATTGGCTGCCTGTTGTTTTCTCAGTCAGCTTTTGCGGCTAACATCGGACAACTTTATGAAGCCAGTGTAAAAGCTGATGGTGCAAAAAGTGAAAATAAATTGATTGCTGATGCTTTTAAGCAGGTAATAGTCAAGGTCTCCGGACGTTCAGGTATCGTCGTTTCTAAGGATATACTGAAGAAAGCAGAAAGTGCTATTTCCCAGTTCCGTTATGATTATAAAAGACAGGCAGTGACGAGTGAAACAACTGAGCCTGCTGCAGAGGATAGTGAAGCGAATAAGGAGAAATGGTTCTGGGTGCGTTTTAATCAAAAAATGGTTAATACTTTGCTAAAAGAAGCACAGATACCGATCTGGGGCAAAGTGAGACCACAAACACTTATCTGGTTTTCCCGTGAACTAAAGGGTAAGCGTTTATTACAGAGTCAGCATGATGAACCTGAAATTTATGACATCTTTACCCGGCAGGCACAGTTGCGTGGTATTTCCCTTATTTTTCCTTTTTTAGATTTACAGGATCAATCGACTATCTCCAGTAATGATATCTGGGGAAATTATAATGATGCCATTCTCCTGGCATCAAAACGATATCAGGCACAAACGACCTTAACGGTACGCTTATTTAAAGAATCCACTGGTTTATGGGTGGCTAAATGGAATCTGTTAATGCTGGGAGAAACACAGAGCTGGACCGTTCGTAATGAACAATTAGCGGTTGTTCTCAGTTCAGGTATTGATGGCCTGGCTGACAGACTATCGCGCCAGTTTGCCCAACTGGAGCAAGATTCAGGTGATAATCCAGGCTTGTTGGTTGCCATCAATAATATAAACAACTTCAAAAGTTATCAGCTTGTGGATGACTATTTACGCAATCTGGCTACTGTCAGATCATTTATGTTAGTACAAATAAAACGGGATAAACTCTTCTATCGAGTCCATTACCATGGGACTCAGAACTCGTTGATTCAGGAAGTGCGTATGGGTGATTTGCTTAATCCGGTTGAACTGAGTCGTGATGCTGAGATGAATTCCCCGGATAACGATTATAAGCCGGTTATTCTTGATGAGCTGGATAAAACCAGGGCAGAAAATCCGCCGCTATCTGTTGCTCAACCCGGAGACAATCAGACTCAGTCATCTGTATCCATGGCAGGTAACAATTTAGCAGCAAAAGTTGTCCCTGTGCTTCAGGCCGATTTAGAATACTGGTTTACCCGATAGGAAAAAGCGATGAATGACTCACAAAAGTGGATGTTATTATCAATTGTTATCTTAATCAGCGGCTTGTTTTATCTCCTGTCGCCTATACTGATGCCTTTTCTGGTGGCCGCCTTTTTAGGTTATCTGGGTGATCCGCTGGTGGATCGGTTGGAAGAAAGGCAGTTATCCAGAGGTTTATCGGTCAGTATTGTTTTTGTATTTTTTACCACGCTGCTGCTGATATTTATTATTTTATTGATCCCCTTATTAGAAAATCAGATGGTTGCTCTGGTGAGTAAAATTCCCGGATTTATTGAATACTTGCAAACTAACGTCATCCCGCGGGTGCTCAGTTTTACCGGTCTGGCCAGTGAGAGTGCTGAGCATGGTATTGACCTGTCAATTCTTAAACAAGCGCTGGGAGAAAACTGGCGCAGTATCGGCGGTATCGCCGGCTATCTGGTCAACTCCATATCTTCATCGGGTATGATGATTATAGCCTGGTTGTCGAATCTGGTACTTATTCCCGTGATTGCATTTTATTTTATGCGTGACTGGGACATTCTAGTGGAAAAAATAGATCATCTTATTCCACGCCATATTGAACCTCTGGTCAGACATCTTGCCCGGGAATCTGATGAAGTACTGGCCGCATTTTTACGTGGTCAGTTACTGGTGATGGCCTGTCTGGCAAGCATCTATTCAATCGGCTTGTGGTTTGCTGGTCTGGAGCTGGCTCTGCTGGTGGGTTTATTAGCCGGTCTGGTCAGTTTTGTACCTTATCTTGGATTTATTGTCGGTGTTCTGGCTGCCATTATTGCAGCCTTGATGCAGTTGCATGATTTAACTCTGCTGTTGCCTATTGCTATTGTCTTTGGTATTGGCCAGTTAATAGAAAGTGTGCTGCTGACGCCGTTATTAGTGGGTGATCGCATTGGTCTGCATCCGGTGGCCGTTATTTTTGCTATCTTGGTCGGCGGTCAGCTGTTCGGTTTTGTGGGTGTACTGATTGCTTTACCTGTTTCTGCCGTGGTGATGGTTTTATTGCGTTATATTTATCAGACCTATGTTGCCAGCGGCCTGTATGGAACGCAAGTGTCCGCAGATAATGATGAAACACAGGGTTAATGGCATTGGCTAACTATCAACGACTTCAGCAACGACTGGCTATGCTCAGTACGACAACAGAGTCCCGCCTGCTGGTGGCAAATCAGATTGGTCTTGAGAAAGAGAGTCTGCGTGTTAATCGTTCCGGCAGCATTGCCCAGACAGCTCATCCGCAGGCACTGGGTTCTGCCTTAACTCACCCCTATATTACCACGGATTATTCCGAAGCCCTGAGTGAATTTATTACGCCGCCGCTGGATAACATCTCTGCTGCGCTGGACTTTCTGCAAAGCACTCAGACCTTTGTCTATAAACATCTTCAGGATGAAATACTATGGGCCACCAGTATGCCCTGTGTGGTGACCGGTGAATCCAGTATCCCTCTTGCCCGTTATGGCCAGTCCAATGCCGGCACGATGAAAACGGTGTATCGCAGAGGCCTGGGGCTACGCTATGGTCGTGCGATGCAGCTGATTGCCGGAGTGCATTTTAATTTCTCTATTAATGAGCAATTCTGGCCGGTACTGCAGGAAATAGAAGAAGATAAGCAAAGTCTGCAGGATTATATTAATCAGCGTTATTTTGATTTGATCCGAAATAGCCAGCGTATGGGCTGGTTAGTTCCCTATTTGTTTGGCGCTTCCCCGGCCGTTTGTAAATCTTTTTTACTGGGTGGTTCCACAACACTGGATAAGTTCGATGCAAGCACTTATTACGAGCCGTATGCCACTTCTCTGCGTATGGGTGATATTGGTTATCAGAATAATAAAGAAAATGAGTCAGGGATTAAAGCCTGCTATAAAAATATCGACAGTTATATCAGCAGTCTGGACTGGGCGATTAATACGCCTTATGCTGCCTATGAAAAATTTGGTTTGTTTAAAAATGGTCAGTACCAGCAGTTAAACACCAATATTCTGCAGATTGAAAATGAATATTATTCCACCATTCGGCCCAAACAAATTTTGCAGGGTAATGAAAAACCCACTATTGCCCTGCATAAGAGAGGTGTTAAATATGTTGAGCTGAGATCGCTGGATGTTAATGCCTATGATCCGCTGGGTGTCAATAGTAGTCAGTTGCACTTTTTAGAAGCATTTTTATTGTTTTGTTTGTTGCATGATAGCCCGGTGATTGAACTGCCGGAACGTCAGGAGATCGATCACAATGAAATGCTCACTGCACATCGGGGGCGTATGCCAGGCTTGCAGCTATCGCGTATGGGGAAAAATAACACCTTGCAGACATGGGCACTGGAAATTATGCAGGAAATGGCTGGCGTGTGCTCGCTGCTGGATGCTGATGATCGGGACAAGCCTTATTCTGCCAGCCTTAGTAAGCAGACAGAGTGTGTGCTTGAGCCTGATATTACACCCTCAGCAAGAATGCTGGATGATATGCATCAGGATGGCGAAAGCTTTCACCGTTTTGCTGAACGTATGTCACGACAGCACTCACACTATTATAAAAAAATACAGCTGAGTCCCGCTCAGGAGCAGTTTTACCAGCAAACAGTACAGCGTTCAAAAGAGCAGCAGGCAGAAATTGAAGCTGCAGATAAAGTCAGCTTTGAGCAGTATCTGACTGATTATTTTGCGCAAAGCTAGTTTGTCGGTGATAATGTTCTAGTTATTTGGATCATCCCATGATGTTTGTACTACCGATATATCATAAGGCATTTCCAACGGATCCTGTTCACCATTGCGTATCATATTGCGCCGTTTTGCCTGATCGCTCATTTTCTGTTTAATTAAATAATCATCTTCGCCGATATAATTAAACTGTTCATTTTGATAGCTATATTCCGGCTTGTATTCTGGTTGTTTCTGAAAGCGCTGCTGTACCCGGCCGCCTAAAAAATAACCACCCAACGTACCCAGTGCAGTACTGACATATTGACCCGTACCGCCACCAAACTGGTAACCGAGCACGCCACCGGCAATAGCACCGATAGTAGAACCGATATAGGTTGTATTATCTTCACCAGCATAAGTATTGTGCATAAAACCGAGGAATATCAGGCTGATAAGAAGACATTTTTTTAACTTAAGCATTATTGTATTCTCCTTGCTTATGGTAAATACTGATTTAATTGTAGCTTATAGTAGCTGAACAATATATGAACGGGGCTTGGGTAATGACGATGGGGTTCTATTGAATAAGAGGAAGAGCATAAAACCATTCAAGATTAGGAATAAATTATATTTAAAAAGTTCATTTTTTTTACCGGAAATGTGAAGTGGTCATTATAAATTTGTATTAGGCCTGGCGGAAGTAGGACAACACTTACTTTATTATTCTTATTGATTGATACAATTAAAACTACTACAATTTACGCGAAAATTATAAATATCATTAATCAGTATGAGTCAATCCAGTGAATAATTCATTAATACCAGGTCGTCTGTTGGAGACTATGACAAGCTACAAATTAACCCTGTTATTACCTGTTCTTTTTTATCTGCTGCTTGCAGTCAGTGATAAGACCTATGCTGAGGAAAAGCGTATTGCTCTGGTGATAGGCAATGGTAATTACTCAGCCTCACCGCTGCAAAATCCGGTTAATGATGCCTCAGATATCGCCGGTGTGCTGGAAAGTCTGGGTTTTGATGTGGATGTTGCTATTGATCTGTCACATGAAGAAATAAAAGAAAAACTACAGGAATTTGCGCAGAAACTGGATAAGTCCGATGTGGGTTTCTTTTATTATGCAGGGCATGGTATACAGGCTGAGGGTGTTAATTATCTGATACCTGTGAGCGCTGATATGACCAATCAGGATGCAATTATCAATGAAGCGATTTCAATTTCCAGCGTTTTGCAAAGAATGGAAATTTCCGGTAATGGTATCAATATTGTGGTTCTGGATGCCTGTCGTAATAATCCGCTATCAAAAAGTTTTAAATCAGCAAAAGGAAAAGGACTGGCTGTCATTAAAGCACCGTCAGCATCCTTTATCGCTTATGCTACCGCACCGGGTAATGTCGCGGCTGATGGAACGGGAAAAAATGGTTTATACACACAGTATTTACTGAAAAATATCAGCACCCCGGGATTAACTATCGAACAGTTATTTAAAAAGGTTAGAGTAGGAGTGGTGCAGGAGTCTGGAGGCCGTCAGGTACCCTGGGAAAATTCTTCTCTATTAGGTGAATTTCTTTTTGTTGAATCTCTGGTGTCAGATACGGGCAATATAACCATTGATTATTCAGCCAGTCAATATGAGTTGGATTTTTGGAAAACAGTGCAGCAAAATCCTTCCCGTAGTCAATATGAACTTTATTTAAAGAAATTCCCCAAGGGTGATTTTAGCCTTATTGCTCAGGAAAAATTAAAAGCAATGGGCAATGCCATGCTCACAATTCGCTCCAATGTGTTTGGCGACAGCATTAAAATTAATGGTGACTATCGGGGTACCAGCAAGTCGACCTTTAGTCTTGAACCTAAAGAATATAGTGTTGAAATCAGTAAACTTGGTTTTACTACTATTGAGAAAAAGATAAATTTGTTACCTGAACAACACCTGGATGTTCAGTTTGCTTTACAGGCGAGTAGCAAGCCTGTGAATGATACTATGCGTTCAACACCTGTGGAACAAGCTGATACACAGGAAGTTAAACTGCCCGAGCCTGAAATTGTGACCACCGCTGTAAATGATGATTTGGCTGTTATTGTTGTTGAAGCTGAAAGCATTGTTGATGACGGCCCGCAAATAAACGAAAAAGTTGAGCCTATTATTAATATGTCGTTTGTGCAGGTGAAATCAGGTTGTTTTTCTATGGGCAGTCCTTTTCTGGAAGAAGCGCGACTCAATGACGAGAAACAGCACAATGTCTGTTTGAGCAAAGATTTCTGGATAGGTAAATATGAAGTCACCCAGGCACAGTGGCAGCGGGTGATGGGCTACAACCCCTCTTTTTTCAAAGGCTGTGGCAGCAATTGCCCGGTAGAGCGAGTCAGTTGGGATGAGATTCAGGGTTTTATTTTTAAGTTAAACTTACAAACAGGGCAAAATTATCGTTTGCCGACAGAAGCGGAATGGGAATACGCTGTACGCGCAGGCACCAATACATCAAACTATATGGGTGATGCCGAACAGATTGGGCAAAACAATGCCACAAATTTAAATAATATTGCCTGGTATAGCGGTAATAGTGGTGTTCGTTATCGTGGCGGGCACTATTGTGAAGACTGGGATGAAAAAGAGTTTACAGCCAAGCGTTGCGGCACTCATCCAGTGGGTTTAAAAAAAGCAAGTCCATGGAAAATGTATGACATGATTGGCAATGTCTGGGAATGGACTCAGGATTATTATGGTAGCCTGTCTACTCAGGACAGTACCGATCCCACCGGGGCGCTTGAGGGTAATAAACGTGTAGTGAAGGGCGGGAACTGGTCTTCACCTCTGGCGCAAAATCGTTCAGCCGCACGCTATGCTTTTGCGCAGAATAAAAAAATGGAATCAGTTGGTTTTCGTCTGGTGCGTAGTGCACAATAATATAGGCACTCATCATACTATTTCTGTGTATTAAATCGGTATAAAATTCTTTATTGCTGGCTGCTTCCAGTAGCTGGTTGATATATTGGCACTTTATTAATTTGGAAAATTTATGAAAAAAAATAATAAGCTTTTTTTACTTGGAGTATTGAGTTTGTTTTGCTTTATTAGTTTAGCTGCTTATGCTGCGCCCAGAGCGAAGCCGGTGGTGGCGATTAAAAAAGCAAAAATTGGCGAGGGTGTCAGCAAGTATGGTAAGAAATATTTGAATTTAGGAACTTTATGGGATGAAATGGAAGCCTCTATTCAAAAAAATCGTAAATTTATTCTGGTCAGCCGCAAAAAAGACGTGCTGCAGGATATTCGTGAAGAGCAGGAATTTGCAAAATCTGATTTGACTGCCGGTAATGCTGCTGCTGAAGGGCAGATAAAAAATGCCAACTTCCTGATTTTACCTACCGTTCAGGACTTTAAATTTTACCGTTCCAGTAAGCCAGTGCCGAATTTAGACAACAAGTATGTACGCGTGGATTCAGGAATGCTGGAGGTTAATGCTCAAGTGATTGATACAGCAACCGGTGGGATTAAAACGACCTTTTATCTGAAAGCCTCTTTTGCTACAAAAAAACGAATAGTTAATAGCCGTGGTGGTGTGCCCAATAGTATTCATTTCACTCGTATGGCGAAAAAAGTAGCGGCACAAATGACTGATCAATTAGTTGATGCTGTTTTTCCAATGCGTGTGCTTAATGTGCAGGGCAAACAAGTGTGGATCAATCGTGGTAAAGATGGTGGTCTGAAGAAAGGAGACGTGTTGAAAGTTTTCCGCCCAGGTATAGAATTAATCGATCCGGACACAGGTGAAAATCTTGGCTCGGCTGAGACTGAAATAGGCAAAATAAAAGTAACCCGTATCAATCCAAAGTTTACCACCGCTAAAGTGCTCGAAGGCGGAGATGATGTGGTTGAAAAGGGTGATATTGTTCGAGAAAAATAAAGCCGCTGTATGAATCAGGTGGTAGTTGCGAAGCCGACTATCACCTGATTGTCGTAGGGAAATATAATATTTGCTATGCTACAAAAATAGGATAATTTATGATGCGTTTAATAAAAAAACAAATGAGTGCTTTTTTAGCGTTATTGCTGATAGGCCTGGCAATGCAGACTACAGCAACGGCAGGAAACACTCAGGCACAAGCGGAAAAAGCCACTATTGCAGTCATGTCTTTTTCTGATTTTGTGCCAGACAGAACCGGGGCTGATCAGCGCATAGGTCTGCCCGATGTATTGGCTGGGCGCATTATTGAGAAATTAAGTAATAATCAGCGTTTTACTGTGGTTGAGCGTAAGGCGTTGAGAAGAACAGTACTGGAACAACGTTTTGATAAAAAAATGGAAAAAAATTATCTGGATAAAACTCTGGATAAAGCCATTGAAACTATGGAGAAAAACTATGGTGGTGAAGTCTATGCTACCAGTGAGTGGAGTAATTATAATGATGTGGTTAAGAATTTTCAGGATCTAGGCACGACTGTCGGCGCTGACTATATTGTCTTAGGTGATCTGGAACAGCTTAAATCAACTATCAAACAAAAAGCAATTCCTTATAGTAATTCAGGAAAAATGATGCGTTCTAAGCGTGTTGATGCGCGTTTGCGCTTGCGAATTATAGATGCTAAAAATGGTACGGTCGCGGGTGCTGCCAGTATTAAAACAAAATTATCTGAATTATTGTTTAAGGGTAAACAAAGTGATAGTGACGAGTTTAGCTTCTACGATCATCTGGCCACATTAGCTGCCGCCAAGATTTTAGATATCACCTTCCCTGCGCGAATTGTTAATCTCGATCCTATGATTATTTCCCGGGGCAGTAATGATGGCATCAAGAATGATGATCGATTCATTATTAACAATGAAGGCAAAGAAATTCGTAATCAGAGTGGCTTGTTACTGGCTCGTCTGAAAAATAAAGTGGGCGTTGTTAAAGTGGTGAATACACAGGCAACCATTGCTATTGTGAAGCCGGTATCGGGCAGCAACTTTCAAATGAATGATCTGGCTGAACTTGATATTCAAACGCAGGATAATTCTACGCCGGTTGCCAGCCAGTCAGCTGTGCCTTTAAGAAAAACTGCACCAAGAGGCAGTAATAGAACAGTGCCTAAGATACCACGAGTCGCTATTGGTCTGGTCAAAATGGGCTCAACAGCGAAAACTGGTCGAAATGCCCGGATACATACACCGATTTTTACTGATAATATGATTTCACGGTTAGCACAAACCAAGCGTTTTCAGTTAATTGACCGCCAGGAAGTCGATCAGTTACTGGATGAACAATTTGCTCAGGCACTGGCTGAAAATCGTGATGTATCAAGTGCTATGGGTACTTTAAAAGGGGCTGACTACCTGGTCTATGGTAACCTGGCTTCTATAAGCGATAAAAATAAAGTGACCAAGTTGCCTGGTTCAACACGTGTGTTTAAACAACGTGTAGGTCGGGCGAGTGGTAATATGCGTATTGTTGATGCCCGCAGCGGAGACATTATTGAGTCACGTAAAATATTAGTTGAGCAAGCCGTCGGTTTGTCTGCTGGCAGCACAGAAATGATTGATAAACTAGCAGATGCTTATGCTGAACAAGTGGTACTGATGTTGATGAATGCTCTTTATCCAATTAAAGCAGCTCATATTAGCAATAATGGTGTTATTTATATTAACCGAGGCAATGATGGCGGCCTGTTTGTCGGTGAAGAACTGGACATCTTTAAACCAGGACAAGCCATTATCGATCCTGATACTGGTGTGCAACTGGGTGTTGAAGAAAGTTATATGGGCAAAGTGGTTGTGACTGAGGTAGAAGATGCCCGCAGCAAGGGTGAACAAATAGACGGTATAGGAATTGCTCGAGGTGATTTATTAAAACGTACGGCAAAAAATAAAAGTAAACGCAGTAGTGTGGCTTCACACCAGCGCCAAACCGCACCTAAAAGAACGGGAGGCAGTGTGGGCAAAAAGGCAACTAAAGGGCGTTTAACGTTGGCTATGGGGCGCATTGATTTAAATCGTTCTGCACGTACCATTGGCGGTTTTAACAAGGGACATTTAGGGCGTATTTCTGATGATATTATTAGCGGCCTGACCAATAGTAAACGTTTTGTACTGATGGAGCGTGAACAGGTGGATCAGATTCTGGATGAAAAAACCTTTGAAACCATTACCTCTGGCGGTGATATCCAGGCACGACTTGGAGAGCTTGCGGGTGCTGATTATTTAATTCACGGTGAACTGAATAATTTTTATATTGACACTAAGCGAAAAAAAGTTCCCTATATGGATGAGATTCAGGTGATTAGTACTACCCATGCAGAAGGTGTTTTTCGTATTGCCGATGCGCATACAGGTGCCATTATCAGCTCAGAAAAAATTGCCATCAATACAAAAATTAAAGGTGTTACTGATCGCACTCAGATTATCAGCAAAATGATTAATGACTATAGCACTCAGTCAGTGGCCAAAATTTTAACTCGCTTATATCCCATTAAGGTAATGGGCTCTTCTGCTGATGGTACAGTGTATTTGAATCGGGGAGCAGACTCTGGTTTGAAAGTCGGAGAACAGTTTAATGTGATGCGCCCGGGTGAAGTTCTCATTGATCCGGATACAGGTGAGTCTTTTGGTAGTGCTGAAAGTAAAGTTGCAAGCATAAAAATCACTGAAGTTGAAGGTGCTCGTTCAAGAGCAAAATTATTATCAGGCTCTAAGCCTGTCAGTGGTGATATCCTGCGTAAGGCTGCAAAACAGGCACGTAAGCCTAAACAAAAAGTAATGCAACCTGCATGGTAAATACTATTTATGCCCTGAATTCAGGGCATGTTTTTATTTTAATATAATAATTAGTGGTAGAAATGAAAAAAATAAATAAAACAATTGCACTGAGTGCTTTATTTTTAAGCGGTGCTTTATGGCAACAAAATCTTTACGCAGGATTTTTCAATCAGCTTTCCAGTGGTATTACTAATAGTATTCAAAATTCAATTACAGGTAATAACTCTAATACGCATCAAAATGCAAAACAGCAAGTAAATGTGCAGGCGGAACAAAAAGTTATGGTGCCCATTGGTACGGTCAGCAAAACCGTTAATGTGCGCTCAGGGCCTGGTACCAGCAATGCTAAAGTCGGTAGATTATCACCCTCCGATAGTATTCACATTCTGAATACTCAGGGTAAATGGTTGCAGGTAGAAGCAGATACTTCTTCGGGGCGCGTGAGTGGCTGGGTATATAAACCTCTGGTGACTATTGGTAGTAAAAATGCAGCCGTTAGCGTATCAAATAAACCTGTAACCACTGTCGGTAATAGGGAAACACGAAACAATGTTTATTACGCCGGTTATTCTAAAGATTTTCAGGTAGTCAAACAAATGATGGCTGCGGGTAACCTAAGCGGAGTAGATAATTTTTATAGTACACGCGAAAAAGAGGTGCTGAAAAAAAATCAGACAAAATGGCAGGCTATGGAAGATATTGGTTTATTACGCTGGATGGAACGCGGCACGCTTTACCTGGATGAGTCCAATCTGGAGAAATCCATTAAGTCATTTGATAATGCTGAAAATATCCTCAATGTGCGCCAGGATGATTCACAGGCCTCTGATATGCTGTCATCACTGACTTCTTTTGCAGCGGAAACAGTGACCGGTAATGAAGAATTTCAGGAATATCCTGGTGAAGGCTATGAAAAAGTTTTGATGCTCAATTATAAGTCTATTGCTTATTTACTCAATGGTGAGCGACAGGCGTATAATGTTGCACGTCGGGCGATTGACTGGCAAAACATGGAACAGGCCCAATTTCGGGATAAAATAAATGAAGCTAAAAAAGAAACTCGAAAAGCTGAAAAAGATATCAAAGATACGAATGTATCGTCTGGCTGGAAGGCAAGTTATAAAGCCTTTGATAAAATTGCATCTAAAGTTCCCAGCGCTTATGTGAATCCCTTTGGTTATTATGTGACCGGAATGATTCAGGAATATGAAAGCAAAAATGATGCATCCTTAAAAGACAATGCCCTGATAGCGTATAAAAAAGCATTAGAACTTAATCCAAAAAGTAAGGTGATTAAGCAAGCTATTAAGGATATGAAGAGTAAAAACTCATGGTCAAGCAAGCGACTCCTGCATGTTGTTGTTGCTGATGGCTTTGCCCCTGAGAAGAAAATGCTAGTTTATAATGTACCTACTGGCAATGGTATGGTACCGATTAAATTGCCTATCTATGAACCGGTAAGTTCTAAGGTGGCACGAGTTGAAGTGCAAACAACCAGTGGTAAGCGTCTGGCAACTTTGTCGCCTGTGGCTGATGTTGAAGCTATCTGCCTGCGTCATCAGAAAGATACTGAAGCATTTCGTTCATTACGCATGACAGTTGCTATTGCTCGTGCTGTTGGTGTTAATCAGGCAGCAAAACATTTAGGAATATTTGGTGGGCTGGTCAGTTCTACTGTGAATGATATGGCTGCTCCGGATATGCGCTCCTGGATGAGTTTACCGGCAACGATACAGGCAGCTCGTCTGCATATCAGTAAAAATACTAAAAAACTGAAACTGGTGAGTTTTAATTCTCAGGGCAGACGTCTGGCAAGCAAAACTGTAAAAATCAGCAATAAATCGGATGCCTTTATTTATGCTCGTAGCATTGACAAACAATTATACGTGAATGGTTCAAAAAAACTGTGGACAGTAAACTAAGTGCCAAAAACTAATCGATTCAATTGAAGGATACTAATATGACAATCAATACACATTCACCCTATATTAAAGCATTGATGCTTATCTCACTGTTTATTTTTCTGGTAGCATGTAAACCGGCCAGTGTAGCTGAAAATCCAAACTATGTTAAGCAGGATACGCTGGATGATACCCACCCGAGAGCCCGATTGGTTCTGGGTTCAGAAAAACTGGTTGGCAATATCCGTATGGCCAATATTAAATTTAGGAAGGTTGGCCTGTTTACTCAGGCTCAAGTGGGTATTCAAAATTTATCAGATGTACGCTACAACCTGGAATATAAGGTGGAATGGGAAGATGAAGGTGGTTTTATGCTTGATCAATCAGGAGTATGGCAACGTTTTACTTTGTCGCCAACCCAAATTGATACAGTCACAACCACTGGAAAAGTACCTGAAGCCTATAAAGTAGTCTTTACAGTGCGCTTACCGGATGATCCATTCATTATTAACAATAAATATAATAAATAACCTAGCAGGAAACATTTATGAAAATAGCAAAAAAAGCGATATTATTCTCCCTTATTAGTTCCGCAGTCATTATGACTGGTTGTCAGTCTATACCTATGGGACAACAGTCTGGTGTGGCCATGGTGGATGCTAAGGGACGTGGTCATCTGCAAGCACAATTAACCATGGCTGATTATGTTGCGCTGGCAGAAAAAGTCACCAATAAAATGCTGGTTTCAAAGCTGGTTCAGAAATGGGGTAAGAGAAAGCCTAAAGTAATTGCCGCTACACCAAGAAATAATACCGATAATGAAAACGTGCGTATGAGTGATTTACATGATCGCATACAGGAGACTTTGTTTAATTCAGGTGTTATGCGTGTTGTTGACAAATCAGCCACAAGCTTTGATTATATTATTAAAAGTGAACTGACGTCTACTCGTCAATATGGCAAGGGTGGTCAAGAACTGGTGCATTATACTCTGCAGCTAAAAATGTTTACTTTGATGGGTGAGTTAAAAGGTCAGTGGTCAGATGATCTGGCTATGGCAAAATCAGAAAAGAGTATGTTTTAAGTCAGTAGTAAGTTGCTCGTATCAGTTGAATAAAAAAAGGGCATCATATTGATGCCCTTTTTTTGTTAAATCACAGTCTGGCTGCTAGTCTTAATGAATATAGTATATCTATGTTTTTTCATTTTAATGGGAAAGATATGTATCATATTGAAGAAATACTTGCACCTAAACTAGATGTGAGTATGAGAATTTTTATCGATGACTACCTGTCGACTGAGTTTCGCTATGAGCATTTTGAAAATGATCAGGTGGATGACTTTAAAGAAGTTTTTTTGACGCTGGCCAGCAGGATTGTCAGAGCCAAAAATAATCTGAAACATTCAGACTATGAACATTTTGTGGCAATTAACCTGCATCATAGTATTCCCTATGTTGTCGTGGTTAATGAGTTAAGTTATATCAAGGATATTTTTATCCATGAACTGCTGGAAAAAAAAGCAGTAGATGGTGTCATTTTTTTGTGTAAACTATTTGATGTTTTGTTAAATGATATCGCCAATATTTATTTAAAAAATTATATAAAAGATTTCTATTTGCGTAATCATTTGCGCATGAGAAATTTATCTGAGATGAAAAAAAACCATATAGCCCATTATGAAGCACATCTTAAATGGCTGGATAAACTGGTGTGTGTGATGGATAATAAAAATATTGCCGAAATGCCGGAGGTAAATCCATCACTTTGTATTTTTGGTCACTGGTTAAATAATAATGCTAAATCTGTTTTCTCGGATGATAAGAAATACAATAAAATTGTTTCTTTGCACAAGACATTACATTTTATAGCATCAAAAATTGAACATATGCTTATTAGCAATAATTGTGACTGCAATGCCGGTATGGTTTATTTAGAAAAAGCAGAATTTATATCACTAGAAATTGGTACAGAGCTGGCACTACTTGATAATAAGCTGATTGTGCTCAAAGCGACAAAAGATCCGCTGACTGAAATGTTGAACCGTTCTTTACTGGAACAGTTGTTTAATGATCAATATGAGTTTTCTTTTGTTACTGAAACACCTTTTGTATTGCTTATGTGTGATTTAGATCATTTTAAAGAAATTAATGACAACTATGGCCATAGTGAGGGTGATTTTGTCTTAAAAGCATTTGCCAGGATCTTAAAAAAACAGCTTAGAAGTTCTGATTTAATTTTTCGTTATGGTGGTGATGAATTTTTGATTATTCTTCCAGCATCCAATAAAAAAGAAGCCAGAAATCGCTTGAATAAAGTAAAAGAAGAACTAGCAGAAAAGTTTAACAACTACGGTGAAAAAAAACTACCAGTGACTTTTAGTGCAGGAATCCTGGAAATAATGCCCTCAATCGATCAATGCATGGATATGATGTCTTATAAAACACATATAAGTGAGGTTGATCAGGCCTTGTATCAAGCCAAATCAGACGGAAAAAACTGCATTAGAGATGTAAACAAGTAATCGCTAAAAAAGATGCTGTTCAATAAAATTAACTATATAGGATTCCCGCTGTGCACTATGAAAACGATCGACTTCCGCACCATTAACAAAAGCAATTACGGTGGGAAAACCCCGTACTTTATAGCGTCCGGCGATGCGCATATTTTCATCTGCATCCACTTTTGCCAGTAGAAATTCACCTTTATAGCCTGCTGACAATTTGTCTAAAATTGGCATAAGGACCCTGCAGGGAGCACACCATTCAGCGCTGATATCAACCAGAACCAGACGTTTTTCAGATTCTTTGATGACTACCGAGTCAAAATTTTTCTCAGTTGCATCAATGACAAAATCATCAGGCTCTAAGTGAGGGGAAATGTTGGGATGTACATGAAGATCCATAAATAAACTCGTGTCAGATAATTGCACAATTAAATAACGTATTATCCGGATTTTCACCTGAGATATCTATATTGTCAGACAATTTTTTTATGTTTTTGGGGTGAAAAAAAAGACCTGTCATAAAATATAGATATGACAGGTCTTTACAGCTGTTTTCAGAGTTTGTGCTGAATATTTTATTTAGTGGCTGCGTTTGCTGCTGCAGGCTGCGGCATAACCGGTGCTGGCGCATAGGGTGTATAACCATAGGGTGCGTAGTAGCCGCGATTATCATAGCGATTGTCACCATAAGTATTCATACGATTATCCCAGTTATTGTAGCCATTGCCCGAACCGCTACCATAAGCAGAGCCACGGGTGTTGCCTCGCCCGCGACCACGGCCACGGCCTTTAATGGTAATTTCAAAATCACCATCCATATCAGCATCACCGGAACCATCACCCCAGCCATTACCATAAGCATTAGTATTGCCATTATTATTCATATTGTTATTGCCATAACCATTCCAGTTGGTCTTGCTATTGCCATCATCTGCCCACCAGGCACTGGCTGACATGGAAAGAGTGGCCGTGCCGGCAATTGCCGCTGCAATTATTAACTTATTCATTTTATACTCTCCAGTATTAGGTAAATCTTTATTGTTTTTTATTTTTATTTGTTATATTTCAAGTATATTTGACTATATTAATATAAGCAATTAGTGATTTCCCTAATAGGGCTTATGATTTATCAGTAATATTTGTTCAACGGCAATTGAAAAACAGCGTTTGTGCCCATATAATTATCAGTATGGGGATGAAACGGCTTCGACAGAGATTGGACCCCTGATGTTCATGCCGAGAAATTTCAGTACTCTCGTTAAACAGTCTGGAAACTTAAAGTAATTGCAAACGATGATAATTACGCTCTAGCCGCTTAAAAACCAGCTAGCTTTTGACTACCTTTATCTGTGGGGGTAACTCAGAAGTCACTTAACACAGCTTTCGCCAGAGATTCAGTCCGAGTTCCTCTGGTTAAACTTTAAACGGACTCGTGAGGTTCTGTCCTGGCTACCCGCCAGAAACTCATTAAAACTACCGGTAGTGCTAAGCATGTGAAAGACAGAAGGCAGAATGTTTTTGGACGCGGGTTCGACTCCCGCCATCTCCACCAAAAATAACACAATAAAGCTCTGATTATTCAGGGCTTTTTTGTTTTTAGCTTGAAATAACTTTCATTTCCCCCACTTTTCCCCCATTTTGGTTTACAAACGCATCCAACTTATTTGTTTCACTCGCTTGCCCCTTGTGTAACGATTAAACCTAATCTCTCAAAAGTATTTGGTTTATATCTTTTTTATTACTTTAAATCGGATGCTTTTTTGCAAGGAATTCAAAATCAAATAAACACGAACACTCAAGGAAATGTTGGTGTTTATGATTTGAAAAAAGTAAAAGTAGCGTTACCAACTCTGGATGAACAATCAAAAATTATTGAGTATTTGCAATCAAAAATAAGTAAATTAAGTAGTATATCTGACAGGTCTCAAGCGGTCATTGACAGGATTTATTTGTTTTATGCTTTTATGGAAAAGATCAGTAAAAATATTGGTTGATTCATCCCATTTTAGTTTTGGTTCTTTTAATGATAGGTATTCATAACCTAAACGCATTAAATGCAAGATAGTTGGGATTTTTACGCGCGAGTCTTCATTAAATTTCATGTTAAATACTCAACAATATCCATACTTTGATGAGGTATACCAATAATCTCAATTTGATTATTTTTCTGTGTATAGAAAACAAGGTGCATTCCTTCAGGAAAGCAAAAATACCCCTGTTTTATATCATTGCGAGGTTTACCCAGGGTAGGATTTTGAGCTAGCCAATCAAACCGTTCCATAAGTGATTCAATATAAGTATCGGCTTGAGTGACACCCCACTGTTCATAGGTATAAAGCCAAATTGACTCAAGATCAGCCTGTACAACGTAAGCGATCATTCCCCGATGTTCTTCCATGGTCTCCCTGAATAAAATATTCTTAATCCTCCTGAAATTGATTAGCCAGGAGGCTATTATGATAATATTTTATTGATGAATACTGTAAGCACCTTATTTTTAGTCCGTCATGGACAAACTGAGTGGAATCTTGCCAAACGAAGTCAAGGTCAACTCAACTCTCCACTAACCAATTTAGGTAGAAGTCAAGCCAAACAAGTTAAGGACAAATTACTGTTAAAAAATATTCACAAAGCTTATTCAAGTCCATTACTTAGGGCTGTGGATACAACTTCTTTGATAATTGATAGCTGGCCGATAACAATGCAGGTACGCCAAAACCTAGCTGAAATACATCAAGGGCCCTGGCAAGGTAGAACTTATGAGGAAATCCAACAAAGATACCCGGAAGAGCACTATAATTTTTGGGAAAAACCAGATAAATATCAGCTGTCAGGTGCTGAAAATTATTTGGAACTTCAGCAACGTGTTGTTTTTGAAATAAAGAATATATTTAAACAAAACAGAGGTAAAAATATTCTAGTTGTCTCTCATGGTATTGTGATTAAAGTAATAGTCGCTTTTATACTACATAAAACACTGGCTGAGATAGCTCAGGTTTCCTTACTGGATAACGGGAAGTATATTTGTTTAAAACAGCAAAATAAAAGTCTGACCATTTCTTCATAATAAATCCATATCCTATTATTATGGATTATTTTTTATTTTTATAGTAATCTCAGTCTTGTTTAGGTTACAGGAAACAGGTTAGTTTTTACAATATGCCTGTGCTGCCCCCGCAACGGTAGTTGAGTCCAGGAAAATATTCACCAATATTATTTCTGTGATAACAGCAAATACCACTGTATTTTTATAATATGGGAAGGTGCTGTTAAATATTCTCAAGAGCCCGAATACTGGCCTGATGCAATGTTTATTTAACCTGATTGCGGAGGGCATACAGGGGCAGCAAGATTTTTATTTTGCTTTCCACTGCTTCTTCGTTCTAACATATTACGGAGAAACAAGTTGATACAGTCAATACACGCCCTTCTAGTTTATTATTATTACGCAACTCATTCCTTATGTTCATAAGAAATGAAGCGTAAGCTTTAATGTCTCAATTCACTTTAGCATCAGATCAATAGTTATGCGTTCAATCCTACTTGCAGGCGTTCAGTCAGGCTGTGGTAAAACGACGGCAACACTCGCTCTAATACAAAATTTGATTGCTCAAAAACAATCAGTTCGTGGTTTTAAATCTGGGCCTGATTTTCTTGATCCCCTCTGGCATCAGAAACTGACCAGGTATGCTTCTTATAATTTAGATACTAAAATGATAGGAATTGATGAGAGCAGAGAAAAACTAAACATTGCAATAGAACAAAAAGCAGACATTGCCATTATTGAAGGTGTTATGGGCTTGTTCGATGGGCGACAGGGGGTTGGTGAAGATGGCTCAAGCGTACACCTTGCCCAGTCATTAGGTATTGATGTCTGGTTCGTTGTTGATGCTAAAGGAATGAGCGGGTCAATTGTTCCTCTGGTTTATGGTTTTAAATATTATGCTGAAAGATGTGGTGTTAAACTTTCAGGGGTTATTGCTAATCGTGTTGGCAGTGCCCATCATGCAGGGCTATTAAAAGAACAATTAAGTAAACATAATTTACCCCCATTGCTTGCATGGCTGGATAAATCTGTACCCACATTACCTGAACGTCATCTTGGATTAATACGGCCTGATGAGCATCCATTACCTGACTTTAGTTCACATTTTCATATTGAGGTTGATGATCTTATTCGTTTTATTCCTCTTTATGAGGGTAAAGAGTATCTCAATAAAGAGGATGATTTAAAAAAAATAGTCACTACCCAAGGTTTATTAAACAAAAAAATTGCAATTGCCTATGATGAGGCCTGTTGTTTTATTTATCCTGCCAATATTGACTGGCTAAAACAGCAAGGTGCAGATATTCAATTTTTTTCTCCCATTGCGGGTGAGCCAGTTCCTGATGACAGTGATGCCTTATGGTTACCCGGTGGATACCCTGAACTTTATGCAGAACAACTTGCTCACTCACCATGCTTGCCATCATTAAGAGCCTTTGCTGAAAGTCAAAAACCCATTTTAGCTGAATGTGGTGGCATGATGTTATTGGGAAAAATATTAATTGATCATTTGGGAAAACAATGGAATATGGCCAACATTTTACCCATTGAAACAAAAATGCAAAATAGATTAGCTTCTTTGGGCTATCGTGAATGTACGAGTGGTATTTATGCTGGGTTAAAAGGTCATGAGTTTCATCATTCAACACGGGATGACCTGTCTGAAATACACCCTCTATTTGAAGTATCAAGAGGTGACAAAGGTATTAAGAAGGGAAATATTAAAGCTTCTTATATACATTGGTATTTTTCCAGTGCACCTGAAATGGCAATACTGTTATTTCTCCCTGCTAATCATCATTTATCAAATAAGGAACAATTATAAATATGAGTGCTGAAATTGATATAGAAGGTGAAAGTAAAGAAAATCAGGCTGGAATGAAAGTCTGGTTTATTGGTGCTGGCCCCGGTGATCCTGATTTGATCACAGTAAAAGGCAGGGATTTGATTGCTCAGGCTGATGCTATTTTATTCACAGGCTCATTAGTCAGTGAAACCGTTATGCGTTGGTCAAAAGCAAGTTGTAAAATTTCAGATTCAAAGGGAATGACTCTTGAAGAGATTAATCACTGGTTAATTGAAAAAGCAAAAACCAATAAAACCGTGATCCGTTTACAAACAGGAGATCCTAGTTTGTATGGTGTTTTAATCGAAATTATTCAGGCTTTGGATAAAGAAGGAATTGATTCTTCAATTGTTCCAGGTGTGTCATCAGCATTAGCCGCAGCCGCAGCGGCTAAGGAGACACTAACACTCCCTGAAGTAACCCAAACCGTCATTTTAAGCCGTGTTGAAGGCAGGACTCCAATGCCAGAGGGCGAATCGCTTGAAGAGTTAGCCAGCCATCATGCCACTTTGTGTTTGTTTTTATCCATTACTTTATTACACAAGGTTAAAGAGGGTTTATTAAACGCTGGATGGTCTGAAGATGCACCGATTGTGGTTGTACATAAAGCCAGTTGGCCAGGACAAGAAAAAATTATTCGCGGTACCATTTCAACCATTCAAGAAAAATGCAAAGCCGAGGGAATTACAAGTCAGGCAATGATCATTGCCAGCCCAACATTAGGTGCACGAGAGTTTGATGAGATCAAAAAATCTCGGCTCTATGCACAAGAATTTAATCATAAATTCAGAGTTAAAAATTCTAATAGAAGAGTTAAGACTTCTTAAGGAAAAAAAGATGTCAAAATGTAAAGAAATGATATTAATTATTGGGCATGGCTCAAGAAATAAAACCGGTAATCATCAGATCCTTGAGTTTACAGAGCAACTACGTAAACGTCAGCCACATTGGAACATAGATGTTTGTTACATTGAATTAGCTGATTATTTGATTGATAAAGGACTTAAAGATGCCGCTGAAAAAGCGGATAAAGTGTTTGTTGTCCCTTTAATCTTAAATGCTGCAGGTCATGTTAAAGAAGAAATACCCGAGTTTATAGAAGTAGCACAAAAAGAGTCTCCCGAGACAGAATTTATTTATGCAAAACATCTTGGCACCAGCGAGTTGATTTTGAAGATAATGAATCGCTTTCTAACAGAATTAATGCAATCTTTAGCAATGCCCGATCCAAAAACAACTGGTGTCATTGTTTTAGCCCGAGGTTCTTCAGATGCTTTGGCTAATGGTGAAATGGCCAAAATGACCCGGTGGATATATGAAAGCAAAGAACATGATTTAGTTGATCTTGCTTTTACTGGGGTAAGCTACCCTCGTCTGGAAACGGTGGTTCAACGTCAAATAAAATTGGGGATGAAGCAGGTACTTATTTTACCGTATTACTTGTTTGATGGCATATTAATGGAACGCATTGAGCTGCAATTGCAACGTTTAAAAGAGCAATACCCCACAATTAGTTTTGCAAAAAGTTCACATTTTGGTTTTGAGAATGAGATTTATGAATTATTTGAGCAACGTATTAATGAGTGTCTAAATAAGGCATCATGGATATATAAAAAGACCGAACACCAATAGAATAATGAGAACTTAATATGAGCAAAACAAATACCAATGTTATGGAGCAAATGACAAGTGCCGGCCGTCAAATAGAACATGCCTCATTTGATGTAGTTGATCAGGAGGTCGGTTCACATAATTATGCTTCTGGAGAATGGCCTGTAGTACGCAGAATGATTCATGCGACGGCTGATTTTGAATTTAATGGTTTAGCTCGCTTTCACCCTAAAGCAATTGATTCTGGGATCAATGCACTACAAAATGGTAAACCTATTATTGCTGATGTTGAAATGATTTGTGTTGGACTATCAAAGCCTCGACTCGCTCATTTTTCTATCAATACCCATCAATTTATCAGTGATGGAGATGTTATAGAAAAAGCAAAACAGGAATCAACGACACGAGCGGTTCAGGCAATGAGAAAAGCCGCAGAACAAGGATTGCTTGAGGGGGCAATCCTTGCCATTGGTAATGCACCAACTGCTTTGCTGGAGATTATTCGTTTAATTGAAGAAGAAAATTGCCAACCAGGCTTAATTATTGGTATGCCCGTTGGTTTTGTTTCTGCAGCAGAATCAAAAGAAGCACTTTCGCAATTAAAAAATGTTCCATGGATTATAACTCGTGGCAGAAAAGGTGGAACAACTCTGGTTGTGTCAGCAATTCATGCTCTATTGGCTCAGGCAATAGACAATAAATAAGTCATCCGAACTCTAAATTATGAAACATACATAAAAAACATTGATAAAAAAATCAAACCGAAAAAAAAGAGGTAACCGTAAAGGGTTTACAACTGGCGCCTGCACAGCTGCTGCTGCTCGTGCTGCGGCAGTGCGTTTGGTCAGTGATGAAATACCTGAATCAATTCTATGTCGATTGCCCAATGGTGATGATGTCACGTTTAAAGTACATTCATGTGTTCTGTTAGAAAAGGGACATGCCAGAGCGGTTGTGATTAAAGATGCAGGTGATGATCCAGATGTGACAGACAAAGCACACCTAACAGTTGATCTTTATCTGACTGAGACTCACATTGGTGAAATTCATTTAGATAATGGTCTTGGTGTTGGGACAGTGACTCAGGAGGGGCTGGGTTTAAAAGTAAATGGGCCGGCAATTAATCCCGTCCCACAGAAAAATATTCGTGAAAATGTCATTGCAGTTGCTCAGAATTTATTAACCCGATATGGCTTTAATCTGGTTGTTTCTGTACCTGATGGCGAAAAGATGGCTAAGCGAACATTGAATGCTCGTTTGGGTATTATTAATGGTATTTCCATTCTGGGAACAAGTGGTATTGTGCATCCTTGGTCAACAGCAGCATTTCGTTCCAGTGTGATACAAGCAATTGAAGTTGCTGTTAAACAACAACAAAAGATCATTGTTCTTACCACAGGAGGAAGAACTGAAAAGTTTGTTATTGGTGAACTACCTGAATTACCATCGGCCTGTTTTGTACAGATGGGTGATTTTTTGAAAGTGGCATTAGACACGGTTGTACAACAAGGTGTTAAGCAGATTGTTATCGGGGCAATGGTGGGCAAACTGGCTAAAATGGCTCAGGGAGAAAATATCACCCATGCCAGAAAAAATCCCGTTAATATGAAGATGGTTTCTGAAATTGCCAAAGCTGCTGGTGCAAGTGACAAGGTAGTTCTTGATATTTTAAAATCAGACACAGCACGTTATGCCAGTGAGCAGATGATTAAGCAGGGCTTAATCGAAGAATTTTATCTCCACTTGGCTAAAAAAGTAATGACAACTTTATTAGATAAATATAATCATCAGTTTACATTAAAAATCATGATCTGTGATTTTGAAGGTAATAAAAGATTGGAACTGGATAGTGAAAAGCAAGATAAAATCTGATCCTATAGGTAAAGCAACTGTTAAGACAAATCAATGTCATGTGATTGGTGTATTAGATGATGCTATGCAGAGTTTACCTTTAGCTCAACAGCAAGCAATTCAACAAGCAGATCAGATCATTGCAGCAGAAAGAACTATCCATTTATTTCAATCAGAATTTAAAGAAGATTCTGAGGTTATTGATTTAACGGGCAAAATGATGCAGTTGCCTAACATAATTAAAACCTCACTGGAGAACAAAAAACGAGTCGTTGTATTAGCAACAGGCGATCCACTTTGCCATGGTATTGGTCATTTTTTAATTAAAAAACTGGGTAAAAAATCGATCCGAATATTTGCAAATCTATCCATTGTACAACTGGCTTTTTCTCATTTAGGTGAGTCATGGCAAGCGGTAAAAATCTGTTCAGTTCATACAAAAGATATGGGTGAGTGGGATGAAAATTCAACTTTCGATCATGGTCTGTATGCTTTGCTTCAATCCATAAAAAACAATGATTTACTGGCTATTTATACTTCCCCCGATAATTCACCACAAAGAATTGCAAGGATGTTGATGACAGAAAATATGGCAGAGCAATTTGAATTTTCTATTTTTGAAAAGCTGCTTCAGGACGAAGAAATAGTTAGTATTGGACTGAATGTCGATCATGTGGCTCAGAGTCATTATGCTGAACCTAATCTGTTGGTGATTAAACGAAGCAAACCAAGAGAGCCGGCAGTTTTATTTGGCCATCAGGATAATTTTTATGCGCAAAGAAAACCAGACAAAGGTTTGATCACCCGCAGTGATGTTCGCGCTGTTGTCCTGGCAAAAATGCAATTACAAAAAAACAGTATTGTCTGGGATATTGGTGCCGGCTCAGGCTCTGTTGGGCTGGAAGCCGCATCACTTTGTGAACAGGGGTATGTCTATGCCATTGAAAAGAATTGTGCCGATCTGTCTTTGATTCAGGCAAACAGAAAAAAAATGCAGTTGATTAACTACTCTATTGTTTGTGGTAAAGCACCCGATAAAATGGAGCAATGGCCACAGCCGGATGCTGTTTTTATTGGCGGCTCTGCATGTCAGCTAAAACCATTGATTACCATGATTTGTCAGAAACTGAATTCGGGCGGCTCTTTAGTCATGAACTTTATTACTCTGGAAAATTTAAATGAGTCCATTGAAATTTTAAAAGCATTAAATCTTGAATGGGAATTAACGCAGCTTCAGACTTCACATAGTAAGCCCATTCTAAAGATGAATCGTCTGCAGGCAGATAATCTTGTCTGGATAGTTTTGGTTACTTTACCTGAACAGGCTTGAACTAGATTTCTTAAAAAAAGTTTCTTAAAAAATAAATGAGTAAGAATATGAAAAAAAATCCAGGAAAATTAATTGCAGCGTCTCTTGGGCCAGGAGATCCTGGTTTAATTACACGAGAAGCCTGGTCTGTTTTAAATAGTGACAGCTGCTGGCTCTATCCCGTAAAAAAAACAGGGGCTGATAGCTATGCCCTGGATATTGTTAAACGAGCAGGGCTAACTGTCCCTGAAGATGCTCTCGCATTGACATTCCCAATGACTCACGATATTTCTATATTATCCAAATATTGGGTGGAAGCAGCAAAAACCGTCATTGACATCTTAAAGTCCGGACGTGATGCTGTCTTTTTAGTTGAGGGAGATGCATCAACCTATTCAACTTTTGGCCATTTGGCGCGTACCGTTAATGCCATTGATGAGACTTTGGAAATCAAAGTCATTGCTGGTGTCACCTCTTTTTCAGCAGCAGCCTCTTGTCTTAATAAACCATTAACTGAAGCGGATGACACAATGGCCATTATACCAGCAGGTTATGGGGTGAAAGTGGTTGAGAGAATGTTGCTTGATTTCGATACATTGGTTCTTATGAAAGTAAAACCCATTATAGAAGAATTATTGGATCTGATTGAAAAAATGAAATTATTACAAAGCAGTTATTTTATTGAGCGGGCTGGAACACCGGATGAACGAATTGTGACCGATCTTTTACAATTACGTCAGACTCGACCACACTATCTTTCATTATTAGTCATTCATAATCCTCACCGTGAGCATGGTGAAATTATTCGTGGTTGCGGAAAAAAGAAGTGAATCGGGAAATGAGTCAGAAACCTACAATTGCCATGGTTGCCATAACATTGCATGGTACATCAGTACTTAAAAAGCTGGCTGAAAACTATATAGAGGCTGATATCTTTTTATCTGAAAAATTTATCTCTCTGGGAGATGACTTTCCTGTCAACAGCAATAAGCCTAAAGTAATTGATGCTCCCATAAAAATAGTGATGGGCACCTTATTTCAAAATTATGACTTACTGGTTTTTGTTTTTTCAATTGGCGCTGCTGTTCGATTAATGGCTCCGTTTTTAAAATCTAAACGTGAAGATCCGGGTGTCGTTGTGATTGATGATTGCGGGAATTTCGTTATTCCTGTGCTATCAGGACATATTGGCGGAGCCAATGCTTTTGCAAGCGACATTGCTGATGCAATTGATGCAATAGTGGTCTTTACAACAGCATCTGAGTCTCGTCAGACCCTGCCTGTTGATATCCTAGGGCGAGAGTTAGGTTGGATAGTAGAAGCACCTCACAGCAATCAGGTAAAAGTGGCGGCACATGTTGTGAATGATGAACCCATTGCCTTTATTCAAGAGGCAGGAAGTTCAAAATGGTGGCCTGATGATAAAAAGTTACCTGGAAATATTTATTTATTTGACACTTATAGTGCCATTGATGAGACACAATTTTCAGCTATTTTATGGGTAACAAATTCTGAGATACCAGAAAGCCTGTGGCAAACATTGGAGGGACGTTTGATCGTCTATCGGCCTCCTGAATGAATAAAAAAACAAGTGATATAGAAGTTGTTCTGGGTATTGGTTGTGACCGGGACACACCGATGGAGAGTATTGAAACGGTTGTTTTTCAGGCTTTAGATGAAGCAGACCTGACCATTGATCATGTTCGATCTCTGGCAAGTATTGATAAAAAGTCTGATGAAGTGGGCTTGCTTAAATTTGCCCAACAGTATCACTGGGAAATTAAATTTTACAGTGCTGAGGAGCTATCCAAAATTCCAGTACCGAATCCGTCAGAAGTGGTCAGAAAATATGTTGGGACACCTACTGTAGCAGAGGCAGCTGCTCTTATATCAGCAAATACTCAAATGCAGGATTTGATTATTGAAAAACATAAATATCGTGGTGTAGATAATCGTAATGCTACGGTTTCCATCGCTCATTACCGCCCTTATGTATTGCGGAAAAATAAATAAGAGCCATCAGCAAAATAAACAAGTGAAATTATGCAAAAAAGTGAAATGAGTGACAAAATAGAAAAAAATGGAAAGATCTATCTGGTTGGCTTTGGCCCTGGAAGTCGTGAGCACATGACTCAACGAGCATTGGATGCGATTAGTGAGTCAGATGTCGTTATTGGTTATAGTACTTATATAAAGCTTGTCAAAGATCTATTAAATGATAAGCAGGTTGTTCGAAAAGGAATGACTGAAGAAATTGATCGCTGCATTGAAGCCTATGAGCAGGCAAAGCAAGGAAAAGTGGTTGCTTTGGTTTCTTCTGGTGATATTGGTATTTATGGTATGGCTGGGCCAACCTATGAAGTTTTATTGCAATCAGGCTGGACACCAACAAGTGATATCACTGTTGAAGTAGTGCCTGGTTCTACCGCATTATCAGCCTGTGCTGCTCTGGTTGGTGCACCACTGACACATGACTTTTGCTCTATCTCTTTATCTGATTTATTAACCCCTTGGCCAACCATTGCCAAACGCATTGAATCTGCGGCAAAAGGCGATTTTGTTGTGGCCTTATATAATCCTAAAAGTGGACGACGTACAGGGCAAATTATTGAAGCTCAGAAAATTTTATTACGTTATCGCTCACCACAAACACCTGTTGCCATTGTGAAATCAGCCTATCGTCAAAAACAGAAGATTGAATATACCACTTTAAATAAAATGTCAGAATGTGATATTGGTATGTTGTCAACTGTGTTGATTGGCAACAGTACGACCTTTATACAAGAACAATTGATGATCACCCCAAGAGGTTATGCCAATAAGTATCAAAATATCACGGGTGATTTGCATGAGGGTGAAAAGGCGGGACGCTCCCTGAATATGGGGCTATCCTCCTGGTATGGATGTATTATCGAATATGCAAAACAAAATCCTGAAAAATCATTTCTTGATATTGCAAATTATTTTATTACCACTGAAGCATCTGTTTATTCAGCTTGGCAAATGGAACCCGAACCAATAAATGGCATCTCAGTTACGCAAGCTGATGATACCAATGGAGGTGAATTAACTCTTGAACATATTAAGGCGATGAACTCATTTAGTCTCGTGGTCAATAATCATGGAATTGAATTACAAGTGAATGTGCAAAACAGAGATATTTTAGCTAGTCAGGAAGTGATTACAATAAAAAATGAACAGTTTTCCATGAATATAGAACGACATACCATTGAACAAATATGGTTAGTAGAAGCATTGCAGTCTAAGCAGTTTATTTTTACCGATTTTGAAGGAAAAACACTTTTTAGTTTGGAGGAAAATTAATGGCCAGAAAACAAATTACCATTTAGGTTAAAACACCTTATTCAATTTTTATTTATAATCAACAGAGGAGTTAATCATGCACATAGAACCAGGAATAGTTGACATAACAAAGATAGGGCTGTCATATGCAACCGCCATTGGTGCGTTTGCTCTAACAGCTAAGCTTTCATTTGATCATATTAAAGACAGTGGTATTGCTTCGTTATTGATCAAATCACTTTTAGCTATTATTTCAGTCTTTGTTTTTTTTGAAGTGTTTCCACATCATCCCATTGGTGTCTCAGAAGTCCATTTGATCATGGGATCAACCTTATTTTTATTATTTGGAATGGCTCCAGCAGCTATTGGTCTGGCTCTTGGCTTATTAGCTCAAGGAGTATTCTTTGCACCATTTGATTTACCACAATATGGAATGAATGTAACTACATTGATCTTACCATTGGTTGCAATGTCTTTTTTAGCAAAGAAAATTATCAAATCTAAGACTGCTTATAAAGATATTTCTTATATGCAGGCTTTAAAGCTATCAACAAGCTATCAAGCTGGAATTGTCACTTTGGTTGCTTTTTGGGCATTTTATGGACAGGGATTTGGTACTGAGAATCTTGCCTCAGTTGCTTCTTTTGGTTCAGCTTATATGCTGGTTATTATAATAGAACCACTTGCTGATTTAGGTTTGCTGGCATTGGTAAAAAATATCAGTATGTTCCAAAATAGCAATTTGATATCCCATCGTGTTTTTTTTGCAAAAGATAATGCATAAAAAACTAAGAATTAATTCTATCAGTTGGTATTTTTTTATTAATTAATGAAATTTAATTCGGTTATCATCATGGAAAAAACCTTAGTTATTACCATGATGTTTAACTTTTTCTTAACTTTTTTCTATCACTTGTAATGCCCTTAGTCTTTATTGCTTTGTATGATCAACTATCTCACATTGATCAGACCCAAGAACAACAATTTTAATTTAAAAATGATCGAGTAAAACACCCTGAAATGTTATAATAAATCTTTCACTGGAAAGTTATTA